>Ga0335075_10000164_pt1 | contig 129626 bp, 114 predicted proteins | sample Lox_Sample_24_FD_206723 | JGI IMG/M metagenome (GOLD analysis project Ga0335075, IMG submission 206723) | Soil microbial communities from Loxahatchee National Wildlife Refuge, Florida, United States - Lox_Sample_2.4 | ecosystem: Environmental > Terrestrial > Soil > Wetlands | place: USA... | reverse complement strand
TCTTGTTTGACTTCGGCTTCGCCTTCGTCAACGCACCCTTGCCACCCAAGTAGAACGGGGTCGCTTTCGCTTCCTTGATCGGCCAGGAGTCATAGTCAAGCTCCCACTTCGCACCGATCGCACCCGGTCCAATGTCCGGAACGGCATTGCCGTTGTCCATCAGCAGTCGAACCCGCGGATCTTTCTTGAAATCGGCAAGGGCGGTCTCGGTACTGGTGTAGTCAATGAACCTGCTCTGCGGAATCGGAGCCGCGCCGGCACCCGGCGCGACCGCCTCGTAGAGAGCCGGGGCGAGATCGAGGATCGCCGGATCGATCGCGGGGATCTCGTCGGCCACGAACAGCTTCATGAACTCGATCCAGCGGGTGATCACGCTCGGACCCAGTGAGTCGACATGCGGACCGTTCTGAAGAACCATCCAGACGTTCGGGTTGTTCTTCATCAGGCCGAGGCTCTCTCCGAAGCGGCCGCCGGTCTGCTCGTCCTGGAACTGGCTGGCAAAGAACACCGGCGACTTGATCTTGCTCATCCAGTAGCCGGGTGAGCGGTACTTGAAGAGCTTCGGCGTGCGGTACGGATTCTTCTCCACCAGTTGGACCGCGTTGCGGGTCTGGTAGCGCATCTTCTGGTTCTCGATGCAGTGCTGGTCACCCTGCTCGGTCAGAACCTTGGCCCAGGTCTGGCCACCACCCGGGGCGGGCAGAGCGTCGTCCATGCGTTCCTGGATCCAGGAGAGCGCGAAGCCCTTGTTGAAGATGCCGCCCGGGTAGCCGGTGCCGGCGTAGAGGTCATCGGTGATCGACATCGGCGACACGGCCGCCAGATGCGGCGGGTTCGTGCCGGCCGCGAACAGCTGTGAGATCCCCGAGAAGGAGATGCCGCCCATGCCGACCTTGCCGCCCTTGACCCAGGGCTGGGATCCGACCATCTCGACCATGTCGTAGCCGTCGTAGGTGGTCGGCAGACCGAACAGATCGAAGGCACCACCGGAGCAGCCGGAACCGCGCATCTGCACGCTCACCGTCGCGAAATCAAGCAGTGGGCCGATGATCGAACCGACCGCGGTCGATGCCGCGGGGGCCAACGGATCACCGGCGAGGATGTCGGTCAACGCTCCATTCGGCGCGGCGGTCTGATAGCCCGAGTGCTCGATGAACGTCGGGAAGGGACCATCCGCCATCGTCTTGCCCGCGGGCAGACGAACGGTCATGGCGAGTTCGATTCCGTCACGCATCTTCACGTAGTTGAGACCTTCATGAAGGTCCACGGCGTCATAGAAGGACTGCGGGGGATTGGCTCCCGGCTTCAGGATCGCGAACTTCGCGGTACCCGCAATCTCCGAACCCTTGCGGCTCAGAACCCGATAGCCCGGACCGGGCTTTTGGTCATAGAAGATCTTGCTGCCGAAACTGTCGGCGTTGCCCTCGGCGGCGATGCGGCCATCCTTGTTCACCAGCAGCAGCTTGATCCCTGGCGTGGCGTCGCGAACATAGGCGTCACCGACGCTGCCGCGCGCGGTGAAGGTCGCCGTGGCATTGGCCTTCGGCGCTTTCTTCAATTGCGGCTTCTTGGCGGACTTCTTCGAGGTCTTCTTGGCCGAGGAACCGGCCGGTGCGGCGCTGGCCGCCGAAATCGTGAACGACCCGAGCATGGCAATGAGCGTGGCTGCCACTGCCGCCAGGGCCGAGTATCTCCTTAATCCCCGCATGTACATCTCCCCATCTCTCTGTCCTAGTCCACCCATCATGAGCGGAGACAGGAGAATACACAGAATGTCTCTGTTCGCGCAAGTTTCCCTGAGTGGTCACCCGAAAGCTCCCCGGAGCTGCTAGCGCTCAGGGGGCCAGTCGCTCGATTCGCCAGCCGGAGGGATCCCGCCGATAGCGGAATCGGTCGTGGAGCCGCGCCGACCGGCCCTGCCAGAACTCGATCTGCTCCGGCCGGATCAGGAACCCGCCCCAATGCTCGGGGCGTTCAACCGGCTTGTCGCTGAAGATGCGTTCCGTCTGAACCGAGTTTCGCTCCAGCTCTTCCCTGCCCCCTTCCAGGATCCGGCTCTGCGGCGAGGCCCAGGCGCCGATCTGGCTGGCCCGGTCGCGGCTCGCGAAGTACGCGTTGGACTCGCTCGGCGAGAGCCGTTCGGCCCGGCCCCTGATCCGTACCTGGCGCTGAAGCTCCGGCCAGTGGAAGACGAGCGCGACGAACGGATTCGCGGCGATCTGACCGGCCTTGATGCCATCGTAGTTGGTGAAGAAACGGAAGCCCTCGGGGTCGGCACCTTTCAGCAGGACCATCCGGGCGTCGGGAACACCGTCGGCGTCCGCGGTGGCCAGGGTCATGGCCTCCGGCATCCGGTTCACGGCCGCGGCGTCGGCGAACCAGGCACGGAATTGATCGAGCGGATCCGGCGCCAGTTCATCCCTGTTCAGGGCCGGTTCCTCGTCCGGAGCGCTGGAAGTATCGGCGACCACCAACCAAGCCTAGAGAAGCCGGGTGGTGGCCGCGCGATATTCCAGAGGAGAGAGCTCTAGGACCTACGCACCTTGAGCTTGTGGAAGGCCACCGGCTTGCCGTGGCTCCGGTGCTTTGACTTGACGTTGAGTTTCAGGGTCAGCGTCTTGCGGTTCTGCTTCGCCATCTGCTTGACCCGGTCCAGATACTTCGGCTTGATCGGCAGTGCCTTGGTCTTCCAGCGGTTGGTCTTGACGTTGGCCTTGATCTTCTTGGTCACGGCCTTGCCGCCCTTTTTCTTGGTCAGGGCCACCGCCTTGATGTGGCAGGTGGGGCTGAACCTGGAGGGGCACCTGACCCGGACGTAGAGCTTGTTCTTGTAGATCACGCCCTGTCCTTCCGGCACGTCGGCGGGAGGGTAGGACCGTCCGGCCGGACCGGTCGCCCCGGTGGCGCCCGTCTGGCCCTGCGATCCCACCTTGCCGGTGGCTCCGGAGGGCCCGACCGGGCCGCTCGGACCCGTACCGCCCGTGGCGCCCGTTCCGCCGGTCGGCCCCGAGGGGCCAGAACCGCCGGTTGAACCAGTGGAACCGGTCGAACCCGTGGATCCCGTCGAACCGGTGGATCCGGTTGAACCAGTGGAACCTGTCGATCCGGTCGAACCGGTAGACCCCGTCGCGCCGGTCAAACCTGTGGACCCGGTGAGACCTGTGGATCCCGTCGAACCGGTGGCACCGGTCGACCCAGTGGAACCCGTGGACCCGGTCGCCCCTGTGGACCCGGTCGATCCAGTCGATCCGGTCGGCCCGCCGGGAGAGAACTGGGTGGCCATCAGCTGAACGTCGTCGAAGTCGACGTTGCCGCCCGTATTGATGAGCGCGATCAGGTTCGAGACCGTGGTGCTGATCCGCAGCTGATAGTCCTCACCCACCACGAGACTGTTCGGCAGCATCGAGACGAACAGACCCTGATGCCACGCCGTCCCCGAGCCGACCGGCTCGTCATCGGCGATGGTCACGATCGGTCCGGGCCCCTGCGGAATCGCGACGACGTCGTAGCTGATGTTCAGCCCGAGTGAAAGGAGCGCCGCGACATTGCCTCGTTCAGCCAGCCGGAAGCCGAGCGTGTCCGGGGTGGCTCCGCTGACGCCGTTGTAGGTGAATGTCGGGCTGGTCCAGATACCGGTCGATGAGCCCAGGGGCAGGGTCGCCAGGGTGGTTCCCACCGTGGTTCGGATGAAGCCATCCGAAGCTCCTCCCGTACCCCCGCTGCCCTGATACGAGCCGGTCATGGACGGACATGCCAGGGGTATGCACAGCCCGGCCTGTTCCGAGGAGCTGGTCCAGCCTCCGGCGGAAGTCGCGAAGGTCGTCGAGTTGCCTCCTATGTATCCAACTGTGTAGTCAGCTCTCGCGACGGTTGTGTACACACTCAAAAGAAGGAGGACGCTGGCGGCGAAAGCCGCCAGCGCTCCTTTCATTTTCGTGCCTGAATCACTCTTTGCGGGTAGTGCCCTCATGACATCCTCCTGGTGACCGGCTGACTACTTGGTGCGCTCGAGGACACGCAGCTGGTTGAACACGGTCCCCTTCTTCTTGCCCTTGCTGGACCGGATCTTCAGGCGCACGGTGATCGTCTTCGCGTTGACCTTCGCCAGCGCCTTCACCGTCGCGCTGTATTTGGGCTTCACCTGAAGCGCCTTGCGGATGAACCCACCCGACCTGACCGTGGCCCGGACGTTCTTGGTCATCAGCTTGCCTCGCCGCTTCTTGGTGAGAGCGACGGCATTGACTCTGCACCTGGGCTTGAAGGCCTTCGGGCACTTGACCCTGATGTAGAGCTTGTTCTTGTACAGGTACGCGACTCCGGGCGGAATCACCTTCGGAGGAGGCAGCACCGTTCCACCGCCGCCACCGCCACCGCCGCCTCCGCCGCTGTCGGATGCGGTCAGCTCGACGCTGTCGTAGTCGATGTCACCGGCGGGGAGCACCGCGGCCAGCCCGCCGATCGATGTCCTGATCTCGAGCACGTAGTTGTCCCCGATCGCCAGGCTGCCGGGAATGAGCGGTACCTGAGGCACCTTTTCCCACGTGGTCTGGTTCCCGACGGTACGCGTGTCTATGAGGACACGATCCGGTCCTCCCGACTGGTTCAGCGCCGTGACCCTGTAGTCAGCCGAGGCACCGAGAGCGAGCAGGTCGGTGAACCCGGAGCGCTTGCTCATGTCGAACGAAAGTGCCGCCGGCACCTTGCCGCCGATTCCGTTGTAGGTGAATTGCGGGCTGCGCCAGATCTGCACCGAGCTGGAGAGGAGCGCGGCCAGAGTCGTGGTGCCCGACGTGGTTCGGATGAAGCCGTCGTTGGCCCCTCCCGCTCCCCCGGTCGCCACGTACTCGCCACCCACAGTCGGGCAGGTGAGACCCTGCAGGCAAAGTCCGTTGTACTCCTCGGTCGACTGCCACCCTCCGACGGAATTGGAGAAAGTGGAAGAGTCGCCGCCGATGTACGTGGTCGACGCCGCTCCGGAAGTCGCGGGTGCCAATGCCAGCCCCACCACCAACAGAACGAGCGCGGACAGCAGTTTGTGCATCGGGACTTTCGCACCGGAATGTCCGTGATTGAACATCAAGAATCTCCTTTTCGGATATGAAGAAAACAGTTCGGCCTCCAGCTCCACGGACCAAATCTGTAGTCAGCTATGAGTGCGTCTCCCTATTTACTCCAACCTGAAGACACTCCGAAACTATGAACATCGGAGTCGAGTGTCAATACTCGAAACCGCGTACCAAAAATGCCTACCTAAAACTCAGTAGGAAGGCCGGCGGTCAGTTGAGTGTGGGATCGTCCGGCATCGTCGCCAGCAGGGCATAGTCGCGGCCGGCCCGCGCGATCACGTCGGCCCAGAGGTCGCCTTCGGCGAAAACATCCTCGGGATCCAGGTCGGCGACGATCCAGGAATCCCGTTCGAGTTCCTCGTCGAGCTGGCCCGCGCCCCAGCCGGCATGGCCCACGAATACGCGGGCCCGGATCACGTCGGTGTCACCGTCCGGATCGACCACGCCGATCCTTTCGGTCACCGCGCCGGCGGAGCTGCCCGGATGCTCGTACTCGCCGAGCACGACGATCGAGTCCGGACCGACCGGACCTCCGACCCACAGGGGCGCTCCCCTCTCGACCAGCGGATCAAGGTCCGGAACCAGCTCGGTGACGTCGGCGTCGGCCCGCCGGTTGAGCACCACTCCGAAAGCTCCCTGCTCGGTGTGTTCGACCACGAGAACGACTGTACGGCGAAAGAAATCGAAGAGACTGGGCGCCGCGATCAGGAGTTTTCCACGCTGGGAGTCCGCCATCAGTTGAAGATAATCATCGCTGTGGTCGCCAAGGCGAGCGCGGTCGCGCCGCCGGTGAGAAGCACCTGGACGAGACGGCTGGTCTTGACCGGCTCCCCGGTCTGGACCGCGACCTCGACCTGCGCCCGCCGGTGGCTTCCCTGGAGCGTCAGAACCACGGCGTACAGACCGAACGCGGCACCGAGAACGGTGTAGGGCCAGATCACGTCTTCCGCGGACAGCTGGGGGATGATCTTGCCGACCGCAAGCCCGACGGCGAGCACCGCGAAGGCGGTTCTCCACCAGGCAAGCTGGGTCCGCTCCGCAGCGAGCATCGTCCGCCGGGGCGCGACGCTTTCGGTCACCGGGGGAGGGCTCGAATCGGAAGGTGGGCTCATCCTGGACTGACTATACGCCCGGCACCGATCGCGGTGTCAACGGGTGGTTGTCAATTGGGCGCGTGGACGCTCTTGCCGGTGAAATCCGGCCCGACGTAGGTCTTCTCCTGGATGTTCGGTCCACCCGAATTGTCGGTGCTGCCGATCAGCTGGCAGATCGAACCGGGGAAGGCGACGGTCGATGCGTTTCCTCCATACGGATCGGTGAACCAGCGGGTCGGGCCGCCCTCGTTGCTCAGCTTCACGCCGCGCAGGCGAATCTCTCGTTTGCTCCCGCTGAACGGGGATCCGGGATTGTCGTACGCGAGCCGCCGATCTCCCGGGAGTGACCAATCGTCGGTGGCCCGGGCACAGGGAGTGAAGGACCTGTCCACTCGGCTTCCGCCCGGACCTGTGTCCCAACACAGGTCGATCGGTCGGCTGATACGGGTCGCGTATCCCGGCATGGGGGTTGCCGTGGGGTCGGGGTCGGCGAACCGGCTGGGATCGAAAATGTCGAACCGGGTGTCGAACCGCGCGAGAACTTCGCCGGTTGCGGGGTCTGGCCCCTTGTGCAGAACGTTCTCCGCGATCCATTGCTCCCAGAGCACGAAGGCCGAGGTGGTCCTGCCGGGCTGCACCAGGAAGTGGGTGTTCATGCAGGCCCGATCGGGGATGAGCCGCCGGCCGACGCCGTCGGGAAACCCGTTGTCGGTCGTCCGGACAACCGTGTTCGGCTCGCAGGCACGGTTGTACTCGCCTGCGTTTCCGTATCGGGTGAAGGCATTACTGATCAGCTCGGTCCCGTCGTCACAGCGGAAGGCGTAGAGCGTTTCGTGAACGTTGTTCATCGTCGCGTCCGCCGAGTGAGAGCCCTGGTGATAGCGGACGAAGAAGTCACAGGTGACAGCCAGGTCGGCCCCATTCTGGGCATACAGACGCACATCGTTCCTGTACTCGATCTTGTAGCCCGGATTGTCCTCCCGCCGCAGAGGGGTCGAGGCGACCGGACTCCAGGTTTCGAGAGCCTGGGTGGCGAGTCCGAACGGGATGCCCGAGTACTCCTCCCGGCCTTGCTCGGCGAAATGACCCGCCACCCATTCGAAGAGGTCGGAACCGCCGGGATCACGGCCATGTTCGTGCCCGAACGTGCACGGCTCGCCGGTCGCCGGGTCGGTGACGATCGGCGGGTGCCAGGTCGGGTACTTGAGACCGTCTGGTCCGATCACGGCGAAACGGTCGTGAAGTGTCGCCGGACAGGTGTCCACCGCTTTCGGTGTCCAGTTGGCGGTGGTGTACGGGACGGCGGGATCGGCCTCGGGCAGCTCGGCCGGGATTTCGGGATCGGTGGGACCCGTCGGTCCGGTGGGGCCTGTCGGTCCGGTCGGATTCGTCGGACCGGTCGGACCGGTCGGACCCACGGGTGAAGCCGGTTTGATCGAGACGATCACCCGACCGGTGAACCAGGAGCCCCATTTCTTGCGGATCAGAAACCTGAACGAGTCCTTTCCCCTTGATCCCGGACTTGAGCGATAGATCAGGTGACCCGGCTTCGAACGGACAGCCGCGAGCGTGCCCTTCCCGGGCCTCTTGGCGATGCGATGCCGGGCAACGCCGTTGCCGGAGCGCACCCTGATGACTTTCTTCCCCCCGGCCTTGACCACACAGCCCAGGGCGATCCGAAGGGAACCGCCCGCCTTGACCGTCACCGAAGAATCAGCGCACCTGACCGGAACCTTGTGCTTCACGGCCGATGCCTGGCCGGCCGGGCCGAGGCCCAGTCCGGCCAGGACCGCAACCAGGATCGCTGGAACCAGAGTTCTTCCGAGCCGACCGGCTCTTCCCACACTCACCTACTTGCTGAGCCTGAGGTTGATGACGCGCACGCGCCTGACCGAGGCCGCTCCCGGAAGGCTCGACACGACAGACACCGTCGCCTGCGGCTTGGAACCACGCCGCAGCTTCGCCTTGATCGTCTTGATCTGTGTGGACGTCAACTTGACCGTGAGCACGCGGCGCTTGCCCGTGCCGAGCTTGAACCTCACCGGCTTCGCCTTCTTGCCACCGGTGGTGAGATTCAGCTTGCCGATACATGCCGCATCGCCGGAAAGGCAGGACACGGCGATCCGTGCGGAACCCCGGCGGCCGTTGATCTTGACCGGAGCCTTGCCGGACCTGACCACCAGGGGTGTCGCCTTCTTCACGGGATCCGGATCAGTCGGGCCGGTCGGGCCGGTGGGGCTGGTCGGACCGGTCGGGCTCGTTGGTCCCGTGGGGCCGGTCGGGCCCGGTTCGTCCGGCAGCGGCTCACCGCCGAGCAGGGCCACGGTGACCTCGCCCGCGCCGGTTCGGCCGAGCCGGTAGGCGGCGTCGGCCCCGAAGGCGATCGCGCTGCCACCGTTGCCGGTGACGTCACCGATGCCGGCCAACGTGCGGCCGAACCGCTCCCCGGAGGTCTGCCCGTCTATCCGTGAACCCTGGGTCGAGTCCAGTGTCGCGAGATCAAGGTATCGGGTCGTGTCGGCGGGGTTGGCCGGGACGAGCCCGGCGGAGGCGTCGTTGGCGGGAAGTGTCGATGGATCCTCGATGCCGTAGGTCACGAATGCCGCCCCCGGTGCCGATGGAGCGCCGGTCGCGTTGTGACTGTAGGCGCCGACGGCGACGTCATCGAGACCGTCGCCGTTCACGTCACCGACGCCATCGACCGAATACACGGCCCAGTTCGGCCTGCCGAGCAGGCGGTAGCCGCGGGCGCCGAGGGAGGCCGTGTCGATGATGCCGTCGGCGTCGCCTCCGGCCCGTGGGGCTGCCGAGCCGTAGATGACGTAGGCGGCATCGGTGTTCGCCGCGGCGGTCGAATCCGCGGCGATCACAATGTCATCGAGACCGTCGCCGTTCACGTCACCGGCACCGCCGAGGCCGATACCGAGACGATGGCCGGCGAACGCTCCGCCGATCGCGAACATGTACTCAGTGGGGTCAGCGAGATCGACCTCGCCGCGTGCGGACCCGCTGATCACCGAGACGGCCCCGGAAGCGATGCTGCGTCCGAAGGTGACCGAGGTGATCGAACCGACCGCCAGGTCGGGCACACCGTCGCCGTTCACGTCGCCGACGCCATCGATCGTGTTGCCCTGCCCGAACGGAGCAACGGCGGATCCCGGCGAAGCACCGATCACACTGAGCAGGGTCTGTGCCGGGTCACTCACGTCGACGTCGACGAAGTCGGACTTTCCGGGCACGACCACGGTCCGGCCGCTGTTGCTTCGCAGCGGGGTGGTCACGCTCGGGTCCGGGTTCGGCAGGTCAGCCGTGTTCGCCATCAGGGCGATCTCCTCCTTGCCGTCGTCATTGAGGTCACCCACGTTGGCGACAGCCAGGCCGAGATGGTCCCAGGCCGCCCGCTGGTGGACCGGCAGAGAGTTGTCGGGGTCGGCGAGGATGCGGAAGCCGCGGCCTCCCAGGTTGCTGAGGTCGACTGGATCGCCGGTGAAGAAGTCGCTCGATCCGTAGACGACATAGGCGGCCCCGCGGGCGTCGGCGGTGCCCGCCACCCGCCCTTCGTACTGATAGGCCCAGGCACCGATGATCAAGTCGTCGGTGCCGTCACCGTTCACGTCGGCACAGGCGACGCTGCCCGTCTGGTTGCCGGCGGCCTGATCCGGGAGCAGGACCTCGCCCGGAATGATGATCGCCTTGCCGCCGCGATCAGCGAGGTCGGCACCGCCGACCCCTTGACCGCCGGGGTACGCGTAAACGGCGCCTTCCCAGTCATTCGTGTTCGGGTTGCGCGACCAGGTGGTCGCGCCCATCACTACGTCCGAGTGTCCGGTGCCGGTGAGATCACACTTGCCGCTGGCCACACCGGAGACGGCATCCCGCCCATCGCCCTGGAAACGGGCGAGTGGCCGTGCGTTGATGTCGAAGCTCTCCGGTTCGGGTCCGACCAACGGCCCGCCCAGGCCCCGACCCGAGATCGCGACCGAGTTGGACGGCGAGATCGAGTTGGCCTCGAGGGCGACACGCGCCTCGTGCCAGCCGCTGGCGGTGGGTCGATGAGCCACCTGAATCTGACATGAGGCGCCCGGGGCGATCGGACCTGACCCGCAGTCCTGCCCGACCAGGGTGAACTGGTCCGCGTCAGGACCGGAAATCGAGACACCGGGAACGTTGAGGTCGAGGTTGCCCGTGTTGGTCACGGAGATCGTCTTGGTCTCACCGTTGCCGGAGTTCGGAATGGTGGCTCCCAGATGACGCTGGACCGGGGCGACCCGGAAAGCGGGCTCGCCGGTCTCGCCGTTGAGCACAACCGGGTTCGGGCCGTAGGAGGCGATCGTGAAGGCACCGGTCTTCTGTCCGACCGCACCCGAGGACTTGAATCGAACTGAGACGTCGCAGGACTGGCCGGTGGCGAGGGGGACGCTGGTCGAACAGGTGCTGCCCGTGATCTCCCAGTTTGTCTGGCTGGCCGTCGGCAACGTGATCGCGCCCAATGTGTAGGCGGCCGCGGCGCGATTGGTGATCGTCACGGTCTTCGGCGCTGTGTTCTGACCCGCGACGACCGATCCGAACTCGAGCGAGGCCGAATTGAACTCGAGATCCCGGGCGGTACCGGTGATGGCACCGGTGGTCGTGAGGGTCGGTCCGTTGGTCGTCACCTGGATCGCGGCGTTTTTCGTTCCCACCGTGGTCGGGTTGAAGCGCAGCGCGAGGGTGCAGGTCTTGGCCGTCGGGGTGAGCACCTTCCCCGGAACGCAACGGGACACGGAGCTCTCCAGGAAGTCGAACTGATCGGCATCGGCCCCGGTGATCGAAATCGAATTGATGACCAGATCATCGGTTCCCGCCGTGGTTCCGGTCGTAGTGACGGTGTAGCTCCGGGAACTCGAGGGGCCCCCGCCGATTTCCCGGCTGCCGAAGTCATAGGCCGTGACCGGAGTCAATGTTCCACCGACGGCTGCTTGTGCGCCGGAGACGAAGATCAGCGCCGTGATGGCCGCGAGCGCGAAGGCGGACAGCCATGCCGACAGACTGGATCGGAGGGGACGAGACGGGTGACTCTGCATCGAGATCGGTTCTCCCATTGGTTTTTCTTGCGGACGGGTGAGGCGAGAGGCGGCGGAACTTTGAGAATTAGGGCTACCAATCACCGTGTTAGGTATGTCTAAGTTGTGCAACCTAACAAATCCAAACTAAATTAGTCGGATTAGTGGGATCGGCCGATCCTTCCGCCGCCGGAAACGAGATACTTCGCCCTGCCCCGCCGCGCGCAGAGCAGAATCGAACTCGATCCGGTACTGTTCCACGCCGCAATCATGGGCAGATATACCGGACCAAAAGAAAAGCTTTCAAGGCGCGAAGGCGTCGACCTCGGACTCAAGGGTGAACGTGCCCTTGGCGGCAAGAGCGCTATGGAGCGTCGTCCCTACCCGCCGGGCCAGCATGGCCGTGGGCGCAGGCGCGCTTCCGAGTACTCGGTCCGTATGCGTGCGAAGCAGCGTGCGAAGTCCATGTACGGCCTGCGCGAGCGCCAGTTCGCCAAGCTGTTCGACCGGGCGAACCGCGAAGAGGGCATGGCCGGTGAGAACCTCATGCGTCACCTCGAGCAGCGGTTGGACAACGTCGTCTACCGTCTCGGTCTCGCCACCACCCGTGCCCAGGCCCGCCAGTTCGTGGTCCATCAGCACATCACGGTGAACGGCAAGCGCCTCGACCGCCCGTCCTACGAGGTTTCCGCCGGCGATCAGATCGCCGTCAAGGAGAACGCCGCGATCGAGCCGATGGCCCGCCAGTCGACCGAGACCGCCGGCCCCACCCCGGCCTGGCTGCTCGCCGACCACGACGGTCTCAAGGGAACGGTCAACCGCCTCCCGGACCGCAACGACATCAGCGCCCCGATCGAAGAGCGCCTGATCGTCGAGCACTACTCGCGCTAGACGGCCCGAGAATCACCCATGCTTGGAAAGGGCGCCCATCGGGCGCCCTTTCTCGTTCAGGAAAGCGAACAGCCTCGAACTGGGGGCGATCTGGGAGCTATCCGCTCCCAGATCGCCCCCAGAACCGTGTGGTTGGTCTCGGTTGCTACTCGCCGCCGGTGAGCTGGCCCTTGGCCAGGTCCAGTGCGACGGTCAGCAATCCGACCACCGAGAGCGGATCGCTCGAATCGGATACGAGCTGGACGTGCATGGTCTGCTCATCTCCCCCGTCGTCCTCGCTGAGTACCGCCGAGATGACCAGCTGGTCCAGACGGGCTCCGGGGGTGTCCCTCTCGACCTGCTCCATGAGTTCCTGGGCAAGTGCGCCGATACGGGATGAAGTGGTGGGCTCGGAATCGTTGGTCATGCCTTCACCCTACCGATAGGTATTGAGGCTCCTGCGTCGAGATACACTGGCCGCTGTGATCGACCGCCTAGCCGCCGCCATGCTCGCGGTGATCGCCACCCTCGCCTTTTCGGCCCTGCTTGTGACCCAGGCACAGGCCGGCCAGTCGAATTCGGCGATCCTCGTACTGATTCCCCAAGACAAGGCCTCAACGCCCTCCTACGAGGAGGACATCGCCGAAGGCATGGCGGAGATCCCAGACCTCTCGATCGGCCTCGTGAGCTCCACCCAGGGCTCCTACTCAAGTGCCCAGGCCCTGCTGGACATCGGCCAGGGAACACGGGTCTCCCGCTCCACGTACAAACCGAAGGACGTGCCCCCGGTCGGCCTGGTCAAGATGGTCAACGGCAGCGGCGCGGTCAAGGGATGGGACGCGATCGTCGAACGGGCCGATACCGCTCCCCAGACGATCGTGCCTGGCCTGCTGGCCAGCTCCATCCCGGGCGGGGTCGCCTACGTCGGCGATGCGACCCGCCTCCAGGAGACGGTCATCCCCGCCGCCGACGAGGTCGGCCGCATCTCGTCGCTGGCCCTCGCCGACACCACCGACACCGCCCGGCGCGCCGAGGCCGAGGCCGATATCTACGGGCTCGTCGTCGTCGCCACCTCCCCGGGCTACAAGGGGCTTCGCGAACTCCGCCAGATCCTCGCCCGGCGTGAGCCCGGACAGCTCGTGATCGCTCAGCAGACCCCGCCCGACGGCGCGATCCTGCCGCTCCTGCCGATGGGCATCGCCGGCCTCGGCGACGGCGCTCCCTCGGGGATCACCTCGGACTCGACCAACATGCCCAACCTGGTCGCCGGGATCGATATCGCCCCGACCGTGCTCGATCATCTCGGCCTCGAGATCCCCGAGGACATGAAGGGCCGGGTCATGCGCACCGAGGGCGATCGCCAGCCCGAGGAGCTGACCCCGCTCCGCGACAGGCTCGACGAGCTCGGCCCGCGCCGCACACCCTCACTCACCGCGATCGCCGCCGGCTGGCTGATCATCCTGCTCGCCGCCGGAGCGATCGGTGGCGCCACCCGCACCCGCATGCCGGTCCGCCGCCTCGGCGGTCTCGCGATCCTGTGGATCCCGACCGTGATCCTGATCCCGGCCGCGCTCGGCAATCCGTCGCGGGAGCTCGAGTACTTCATCATCGGCGCCGGCTGCCTGGGACTCGGCTGGCTGACCGACCGGCTGGTGCCGTGGCCGCGGGCACCGATCGTGCCGGCGGCGGTCGGTCTGGGAGTGATCACCATCGATCTCGCTCTCGGATCCGAGTTGATCACCCGCTCGATCCTCGGGCCCAACCCCGGCTACGGATCCCGGTTCTACGGAATCGGCAACGAACTGAAGTCCGGTCTGATGGTGCTGCTGCTCGCCGGCCTGGGCGCAGCCCTGACCGACCGTCCCAAGTCACGAAAAGCCGCCCTCACGGTACTCGGCGCCGGCCTGGTCCTCTGTGTGATCCTCGGCTCGGGCAGACTGGGCGCGGGGGTCGGGGCGGCGATCATCGTGGCCAGCGCCACCGCGGTCGCGACCATGATGATGCTGCCCGGCGGCATGACCCGGAAGCGGCTGGCGATCCTGGTGATCAGTCCGATCGTCGGTCTCGCCTTCCTCGCCGGTCTCGACGCCCTCACGGCAGGCGGCAAGGGGCATTACAGCCACAGCGTGCTCTCACTCGATTCGTTCGATTCCTTCTGGGAGATCGTCCGCCGCCGTTCGACCCTGGCCTGGCAGCAGCTCTGGAAGGGCAACATGCCGATCATCACCCTGATCTGCCTGCTCGCCGCGGCCTACGCGATCAGGAACCGTGAGATGTTCAAGCCCTTCGCCGGGCCGATCTGGCCGGCGGCGCTGATCGGCGGACTGGTCGGTGGATTGATCGGATCGGTCACCGAAGATTCGGGACCGATGCTGATCGTGGTCGCGACGATCACCCTGGCCGGGCTGTGTTCCTACCTGCTGGGAAGGCCGGTGGAAGAACCGGCCGACCGGGTGGCTGACCGCCCCCGTTGACGCAGAATCGTTAGCCTGCAGGGGCATCCCGGAGGGGTGCGAGAGCGGTTGAATCGGGCAGTCTCGAAAACTGTTGTGCCTTTCGGGGTACCGTGGGTTCGAATCCCACCCCCTCCGTTGATACAGCCGCGAATGGCGCAATATCGGCGCCATTCGCGCAAGCTGTTTCACAACTAACGACCAATTTGAGTGGACTTGGTTGGTAGCCTTGAGATCCGTCAATGGCGAAGACTGAGACGCTCCTCTGCTTGAACTGACCCCCCTCGGAACCATACGTCTACATATCAGGCCCACTCCAGGCAGCGGATAATCTGGCTTCCGCTCGATCGTTCTACGAGGCGATCGCGGATACCTGTCGGGAAGCAGGATGGAACAGCTATCTGCCACATCAATCAACCGATCCACAGAGGAACCTGGATACCCCACCGGCGTCGGTCTTCCAACGCGACTATGAAATGGTCGCGGGATCATCGTTGCTGATCGCTCACATTGGTCCCCCTTCTTCCGGGGTAGGCGCTGAGCTTGGGATCGCATTGGAGCGAAAGGTCCCGGTTGTCGCCATCTTCAGGATCACCGAAAGACCATCTCGGTTCATCATCGGGATGGCCCAGGCCGCTCGTTACCCTCTGATTGAGTTCGAACACGAAGCAGATTTCCGTTCCCAGCTATTGAGGACGCTGCAAGATTTCAGGGAGCGGCCAATGGCCTCACCAAACCCGCAACCCTGGATTTCTGCTTCAGATGTCGAGTTGAAGGGCTAACTGACCTTCAGAGGAAACTTCTTCAGGTGCAAGAGACTGACTTGACGAAACTCCGTTCCGGACTTGCCAAGCGCTCCTGGTCGCTTCCCAGACTGGCGCAATCGCGCCTGAACTCACCGCCTCCGAGGCGGTCATGAAAATCACCACATCAGCGTCCAGGGGACGAAAGTGCGCAATCGGAGTTGGATCGAACAGACCGGGTTCCGACTGAGTGAGCAGCTGCTTGGAGTTGATCGCCAAGGCGTGAATTTTCTTGCTCGTTCTCGAAAGGTTCAGGTCGACCTCGATTGCCAACGCGTCTCCCCCATCTGCCGCCTCCGAGATCAAGTCGGGATCCAGGTAACGAGACGTAAGTCCTTCGGGAAGCCAGGGTCTGCTGCGCCCGCCGCCGTAGCTTTGTGTAACCCTGAACGCTTCCCGTTCATTCCGGTCCGGCCGAGCGTGAAACTTCCAGGTCGCCACTGAAGTACTGGGAAGCACCTCTGCGATGCGAATCCATAGGGCTTGCCAAGAAACGTCGAACGTACGCCTGAGGTCACCAATCGTCTCGCCGCCCAATCCCCTTGTACGCAGTGCGGACTCAAGAGTCTCCCGGGGTAGAAGCAGCTCCGCTGCGGCGAAGTTACAGAGCGATTCAACAGCTTGCCAATGCTCGGGGCTCTGCAACGCCCTTACAGACATGCCAAGGTCCTCAAAGGCGCGGAAGAGAATTATGTGGCCGAGTTCGTGCGCGATGGTGAACCGACTTCTCCGGCGCGACCTCGAGTAGGCATCTTTGGATATTCCGATGCTCCATCCACCGCCGGTGCGTCTACGAAGGATCGCATCACCACTCGTCTCCTCATGGACAACCTTGACATCCATTTTCTGCAACAACGGACGCAAGTCAATCGGTGGAGAAAGTTCGCCTACTCCGACCCGCAGCTGACGACACGCTTCTGCCATCGCATCGCGCGGAACCGACGTCCCACGGCTCTCCGCGAAATCGCGGAGAGGATCGGAATTCGGGAACGTAGAGGTGGTCGCGGGCTCCATTTATCTCAAGTCAGTTGTTTTCGGCAGAGCGAATATTCTCGAGTTCCCGCGCCACGTCCTCCTTTTTCAGGAGAAAGTCTGCGGAACGCCGAGCTTCCACCCCGGTAACAAGCTTCTGTTCCAAGGCCACATATTCGCTCATTGAAATCGGCATATCGAATTCTTTCTGTATTTCTTCGCAAAGAGCGCGTAGATTCTCGATCGGATCGGCTTCATGATCTGTTTTCCCCTCCGCGAGTTCGACTTCCGAATGGTCGAAGAGCTGACCGGAAGCGGAGGTTCCGTGCTTTTCCCTGAGAGAATCAACATGTTCAGACATCTCCGTCTGGAAGTAGTCGGGAAGTTCTTTCACAACCGCTTCCGCTGCGTTGAATCGATCAATCTGGCAGACCGCATGGACGAGAAGCACACGATAGAACCCTGTCCAGTAGGGATCCAGATCCTTGCTGCGCGCCAAGAGTTCTGCCGGCCCCTCCTTTCTCAGGCGATTCTGATCGTGCCTGAGCTCGGCCTCCAGTTTCGCAAGCAGGCGGGTCTGAGCCAAGGGCCCATCAACCGGCATGGGCGGCATTGGCCGACGTTCAGCTCTCTCGATTTCTCTCCAGCCGCTCAAGGCCTTCTCGGCTCCTCCGCGTTCATTCTCGTAGATATGGAAGGAGAAGACATCGTGTCGCAGGGGTCCAAGCTCAACTTTGGCTTCGGCCGCGATTACCTCAGCAAGCAGGCCGAATTCGAAAAGATTGACCGGAAGAAGAGTGACCCCATTGTTTGATCGCATGACGGTCTTTGCGATCAGTTTGCCTTCGCGTACGGCGTACATGACCCCGAATGCGCAGGGAATGTCCTTCGATGTCCTTACAGCATCGTCGGGCTGCCAGATGACCCCGGCCGCCCGTCTGGACCCTGGCCCCGATGATACCTGGCCGTCACTCCCGGAGAGACGGCCGATGACCCCCTCGATTTGATTCAGACCTGGTCTGGGAGCGATCAGGCGCTTGCCATAGTTCGACCCAGGTACGGTCAGCTTGTCATCAGAATAGGCCGCAACCTTTGGTTGGTAGGTCTGAATATCCTTCAACCGCTCGTTTCCACCCATCATCCAGGCGAAACGAGCGATCGAGCTCACCAAACCAAGCTTGCGTTTCGGGTTGGAAAGCAAGCGATCACGCGGGTTGTCAAGCTGAATCTGAAGATCCAGAATTTCTGAGGAAGGTCTTGCGCCTTCCACGATCGTGTGCCCCGCTTCGAGCGTGACCTCCATCGCCACACCAAGTGCCTCATCCACTGATTGCACTTTCAGCGATCGACCGATCGTGAGCTCTTCGAACTCGTCCATGGTTCCCTCCCTACGTGATGGTTTCCGTGAACCCTACCGGACCGATCAGACAATCTTGAGTGTTCTCTGCATTGCCTGAAACGTTCCCGCGCGAGGTGGAAGGACTCCTACTCATCTCCACCCTGTTGGCCAACCGTATTGATAGCGCTGTTCGCCAGGGCTACTTGACGACCCGGACCGCGCCCCGCATGAACGGGTGAATCCGGCAGAAGAACGTGTGGGTTCCCACCGGCAGGTCGGGCGGTGTGCTCCAGGTCGTGCGGTTGACCGTCGGGGCTCCGTTGATCCCCATCTGGCCCGAGTCGAACTGGAAATCGCTGTCCGCGATCGGGTAGGCGATACCGGTCGACTTGTTGCACGGCGCCTTGCAGGAGGTCAGCGAATGCCAGATCTCCTGCTGAAGGTCACTTTGGACCATCTGGAAGGTGAAGGACTGGCCCTTCTCGACGACCGGGGGCCGGCCGTTGGAGCCCGGTATCGCGAAGTTGCCGGCGGCGTAGCCGAAGTTGCTGATGTCGAACGGCCCACCGGACGCGATCCCGTTCGGCAGCTTGGTCGGGTCCGGCCCGACCACCGGGTTCTTGCCCCCGTGGTTGTCGTTCTCCTTGTAATGCCCGTGATTGGGCACACCGGGGTAGTCGACCCTCTTCTTGAACGGGTTGTCGCCACCCACCTCGGGTGGCGCGACGAACACGAAGTTGATGCCCATGTTCTCGTACCAGGACGCCCGCTTCGATTCGTAGGTGGTGGTCAGTTCAAGCTCGTCGCCCTTCTTGATGGCGACCCCGTAGTCGGGCCTGGTGTTCGCCATCGCCACGTCCCAGGACACCGGTCCGGCCGGTTCGTAGTACTTGGCGAAGGACTTGAACAGATGAACCCGGTCACCCTCCACGTTCGGCTTCGTCCGAATGCATTTCTTCAGCTTCCGCTGCAGGCTCTTGCGCTTCTTCTTGCTCAGCCTGCGACTCAGCGCTCTCGGTTTCTTGCACCGCGGGCCGGCGTACTTCGCACCTTCCCGAGACAGGTACAGATCGGTGGCGAGCCCGCCCGTGTGGACATGCCCGGCCGTCCACACGATCACTCCGTCCTGATCGACGGTCCACTTGTTCGGCTCGGATCCGTCCGGATACGCGTCCGGCTGATCGTCGGGGAATACCGTCTTGCCGTCCTTGCCCCCGGATCCCTTGATCGTGTCGAAGACCGGGTAGCCGCTGCCGTTGCGAACATCCATCCAGACCGCACGCACGGGAGTGATGTCCTTCGCTTCCGGTGCCGTGTCGGGAACGAAGTCGATCGTGTAGGTGATGTAGAGCTTCATCGGACGGGAGGTGAGGTTGTGGATCATGTGGTTGAGGATCCAGATGTCCTTGCTCTCGTGGCGGTATCCGTAGCCGGGCGGCAGGCGCAGATCGGTCTTCTCCTCGCCGGCCCCGAAGAACCGGTCCCAGGGCAGGTCGGAAGTGACGTCGGGCTGCGACATGTTGAGGAAGACCCCGTGGTGGAACATGACGTCACTCGACGGCGGCACGTTGCCGGCCTCATCGACGAGATTGGGGGCCATGCCGACGATCCATCCGTCCTCGCCAGGCTTCTCGAGCCCGATCAGCGGACGATTCCCGATCCGGTTCTGTCCCGGAGTCACATCGAACGGACCGACCCGATAGGTGGTCCTCTCGACGCCGTTCGGCAGCGTCTTGGTCGCCGTCTTGTGTGCCAGCGCCGAGGCCGAGGAGGCCCAGAGCAGCATCACACAGGCAACCGCCACGCCGACCACGGCGAACCTTCGAACGAAAACACCGAATCCGACCGCCTCATGCGCCCACAGACTCATTGAAACACCCTCTCCCGAATATTTGACCCGACCGGTCCCGGCCAGTTCCGGGACAGTAGCGCCTTTTCGACGGTCCATGTGATGATTGACCCAATCCGGCGGACAGGTGGTTCCGGCACCTCGCGGCGAGCGGGGCGACCGCCACGGCGCCACTGGGATACCCTTCATTGTCCCCTGGAGGGGTGTCCGAGTGGCTTAAGGAGCGCGATTGGAAATCGCGTGGGCGGGATCTCTCGTCTCGTGGGTTCGAATCCCACCCTCTCCGTGAATAAGGAATCCGGATTGACATCCCAGAGTTCCGCGAGCTGCGGCCGGTGGGCGGATGCCAATCCGGATTTCAAGGTACCCGCTGCGTGAGTGGGCAAAAGTGTTGCCCCTCAAAGTGCCTCAGCAACGCCGCCCGATCGTCGGCGTGGCTATGTGTGGACGGCGTGACGCGGGCTTGGCCGCCTCAGCGGCGTGACGCGAAGAACGTGCGGAGCATCGCGGCGCACTCGGCTTCACGTACTCCGCCGGTCACGGCCGGGCGGTGATTGAGGGCCGGGTCGTCGAGGATGTTCATCACCGATCCCGCCGCGCCCGCCTTGGGATCCCAGGCGCCGAACACGACTTCCGGGATGCGGGCGAGCACGATCGCCCCGGCGCACATCGCGCAGGGCTCCAGGGTCACGTACAGCGTGGTTCCCGGCAACCGCCATCCACCGAGGGCCTGTGACGCGAGCCTGATCGCGAGGAGTTCCGCATGGGCCGTCGGATCCTTCTTCAGCTCGCGCTGGTTGCCCGCGGCGGCGATCACCTCACCGTCCCGCACGATCACCGCGCCGATCGGAACGTCCCCATGATCCTCGGCGGAGCGGGCCTGTTCGATGGCCAGGCCCATCTCGGAGTGGTTCACGTTCACCGCACTAGGGTATGAGACGAGCAACTCAGAGGCACGAACGGTGTTCCTTGAGTGTCGGGCTGAGAAGCGCGGCCCGCTATGACCCGAGCAAGACCTTCGAAATCACTGGCCGCCCCTTTCCTGGCACCGATCCTGGTTCTAGTGGCGATCCTGCTCGCGGCGCCCTCCACCCGGGCGGTCGAGAGCGACGACGCGGCAGCCCCGCCGATCCAGGCCGGCGACGCCTACGTTCCGGGTGAGCTGATCGTCGGCTACCGGGGCGAGGAGCTGCCCGAAACGGTCGAGATCTCCCCTCAGGCCGACCCGGAAGCGGCCGCCGAACGTCTCGAGGACCATCCCGGAGTCCGGTACGCGACCCCGAACTACGTCGCCCGGATCTCGTCCTGGATCCCGGATGACATCGGTGTGAACCCCCCGAAACCGGGCAAGGTGAGCGGCTGGGAGAAGAAGCAGTGGAACTTCCTGCCCTGCCTCAGCCTCTGTCACTCCGGCGCCTCGTCGGGCCCCCAATCGCTTGGCGGCATGAACGTCCTGAAGGCCTGGCGGCAGCTGAGAAAGGCCGGCCGGCCCGGCGCCCGGGGTGTGAAGGTGGCGGTGCTCGACACCGGCGTCGCCTACCGCGACTACGGCAGCCGCTTCCGGATCGACCCGGATTTCGATTCGCGGACCTTCCTGCCCGGATACGACTTCGTCGACCATGACCGGCTGCCGCTCGACCGCAACGGCCATGGCACCCATGTCAGTTCGACCATCGCCCAGGCGACCGACAACCGGCGCGGTCTCACCGGGATCGCCTACGGGTCGCGGGTGATCCCGGTCCGGGTGATGGACGCCAACGGTTTCGGAACCACCGAGAACATCATCAAGGGGATCCGTTGGGCCACCGACCATGGCGCCCGGGTAGTCAGCATGTCACTCAACTTCGCCTGCGGAGCCTCGATCCCGCCGCTCGAAGAAGCGCTGCGGTACGCGCACTCAAAGGGTGTCGTCCTGGTCGGATCCAGTGGCAACAAGGGCTCACAGACCTGTCCTTCGCTGCCGGCGACCTCGCCCCAGGTGATCAGCGTCGGCGGCACGACCGAATCGGGCTGCCTCGCCAACTACTCGTTCCGCAGCGACGCGATCGATATCGCCGCCCCCGGCGGGGGATCGACCAAGAACGGCTGCCCGCATCGCACCGGCGACCGGCCGATCCTCCAGGTCGGAATGATCGGCCAGGACCCCAGCTGGTACGGCATCGAGTCCGGCTGGAAAGGAACCTCGATGGCCGCGGCCCACGTCGCCGGAGCGGCCGCGATGATCATTGCCGGCGACGCCCTGCCGGACAAGAAGGGACCGAGCCAGGTCAGGACGCGGCTACTGGACACCGCCCGCAAGCCGGGTTGGGCCAGGGGAAATCCCAGGTCGGGAATCGGCGCCGGCATCGTCAACCTCGGCAAGGCCGTCAATCCGGCCTTCTCCCCGCCTCCCGGCTGATTCTTGACACCGCCGCAACTGCGAGGTACAAGTGCGGTGCTCCAGAATCAGTCGCTCGGAAGCGGAGTCGACATGAGGTGCGTCGTGGTCACGAGGACCAGACCGAGCGGATACGAGGAGAAGTGCGAAATGAAGAGACTCGGCTTGCTTGTTGCAGCCACGTTCACGCTTGCCATACTCGCCCCGGTGGCCGCATCCGCGGGGGTCGGAACGATCGAGATGAACGGAAGTGCGCCGTGCAACATCACATACACCTATGGCGGTTCAGTTCCGGGCAGCGGCGCCTTGTCCGGTTTCGAATCAGATGAATGTGCATTCAATATGACGACGCTCAACCTCCCGACGAAGATTGAGAACCTGAGTTCGGTCGGCGCGACCCTTACGGGAACGCCCGGGAGTGGTTCCGTCACGATCGACGGCCCCGACCTTCGCGTCACCATGGGGGGTCTAGTCACTTGCAGGTACGAGCTGACGACCCTTCCTACCGGTTCTTACCTCCCGGACTACTTCTACACCACTGTCAGTGGCACGGCAGAGAAGTTTGCGGGCAGCTTCCTCTGCCCGGCCTCCATCACACAGATCTACGTGGAGGGTTCCCTGCCGTAGGCACCGAAAGGGCGCGGCGAGAGTCGCGCCCTTTCCACCGCTACGTGGTGCGGATGATGATCACGCTGCAGGGAGCGTGATGGGAGACCTTGTTCGGCACCGAGCCGAGCAGGAAGCGCCGGGCACCGGTCATGCCCTTGTTGCCGACCACGATCAGATCGGCGTCGACCTCTTCGGCGACCTGGAGGATGGCGTCGGCGGGATCGCCGTCTCGCGGATGCGGCTTGACCTCGACACCGAAGTCCTTGGCGATGCCGGCGGCGGTGTCGAGCGCGAAGTTGACGTCTTCGCGCGGGCCGAACTCGTGCTGGACGTCTCCGGGAGCGCCGCTCCGCTCGGAGGCGCTGCGGCTGTTCGGCACGGGTTCGTAGGCGCTGACCACATCGAGCGAAGCTCCGGTGAGCTGCGCCAGGCTCGCCGCCTGCCGGACGGCCTCTCTGGCCGAGTCCGATCCATCGGTTCCAACGACAATCCGTCTAAACAGCGGCATGCGACTCCCATCCTCGATTGGCGAGCGAATCAACGTCAATGCTACCGCCGGTCCCGGCGATCAATACGATGCGCGGCCACACCCTATCTGGGAAACTCAGATCTCGGTATTCCCTGAAAGCCGGCTCCCAGAATCTCGTCGGGAGTGGACACGAGTTTGATCGTTCCGATCAGTACGGACGCGAAAAGGAACACGCAGATCACGATCATGAGGATTCTCCAATTGGCCGGCATCTGAGAGCAGCGTAGAAGAAAGAAGCCTGACTTGACACCAAAGGGACTCGAAGAAGTGGGAGACGGCGTGTACGTGCTGCGCGGCGACCTGCGCAAGGGGCTCAACATCTACTTCCTGCGTGGCCCCGATGGGGAGATCGTCCAGTTCGACGCGGGCAGCAGATCGATGCTCGGAGCCAACCGCCGCGTCGCCCAGGATCTCGGCGGAATCGACCGGGTCGTGCTCAGCCACGCCCACGCCGACCACCGGGGAACCGCAGGCAGGCTCGGTCCCCCGGTGTACTGCCATCCGGAAGAGTTCGACGACGCGGGCTCCCCAGCCCATCAGACCCCATACATGGACCTCTCGCTGCTGCCGTTCGCCCCGGTCAGGATGATCTATCCGACCCTGCTCAGATGGTGGGACGGCGGGCCGGTCGAGATCGCGGGAACGCTCGAAGAGGGAGACGAAGTGGCGGGTTTCACGGTCGTCCACTTTCCCGGCCACGCGCCCGGCCTGATCGGCCTCTGGAGGGAGTCGGACCGGCTCGCCCTGGTCAGCGACACGATCTACGTGATCGATTCCGCCAAGCTGAAAAAGCTGCCCGACGGGCAGGCCAGCGTTCCGCATCCGGCCTGGGCATGGGATCATGCGCAGGCGAAAGCCTCCGTACGCAAGCTTGCCGACCTGAAGCCCCAGACCGTCCTCTCAGGGCACGGTGAACCCCTCCGGGCGGCGGATCTCACCGAAACGCTCCTGGCGGCGGCCGACCAGCACTAGAAACCATGCTCAGCACCTACCTCTCAATCGCCGTGATCATCGGCCTGTCCCTTTTCGTCGGACGGGCGATCATGCGGGCGACCGGCCGGGAGAAATGGTGTGGCCTCGAACCCGCGGTCGGCTTCGCGGCCCTGATGGCGGTCGAGGGCCTGCTCGCCCGGATCCCCGGAACGCACGAAGCCCTGATCGCCGGCCTGGTCCTGCTGGTCGCGGTATCGGCCTTCGCCCTGCGGCGAGTCGGCCCGGGCGACATCCCCCGCTCACCCTTCTTCTGGGCCGCCGCCCTGCTGACCCTCGCGATCACCTCGATTCCGTTCGTGATCTCGGGCCATTGGGGTCTGCTCGGCATGGGCTACAACAACGACCTGGGCCTGCACCTGGCCTGGGCCGAGTGGCTGCGCTCCGGCTTCGGAACCGAACCGAGCGACGGCTATCCGCTGGGCCCGCACGGTCTGGCCGCCTCACTCTCCTTCCTGCCCAAGCTCTCCCTCGGCCCGGTCTTCATCGGTCAGGTGATGGCGATCGCGATCCTCACCGTGATGACCGCCTACGCGGCCCTGGAACGGCTCGGCAATTGGCGGCGGCTGCTCGCCTCGATCCTGGTCGGCCTGCCGTACCTGATGGCCTCGTACTTCGCCCAAGGTGCGTTCAAGGAACTGGCCGCGGCGATGTTCCTGCTCGCCTTCACCATCGCCCTGCCCCAGGTGACGCCGCTGCCGCCCGGCCGCCGGGCGAAGCTGATGGCGATCCTGCCGCTGGCCGTGCTGCTGCTCGGCATCGTCTTCACCTACAGCTTCCCGGGTCTCGCCTGGCCCGCCGCGGTCGTGGTTATCTGGGCGCTGGCCAATCCCGAGGTTCGATCACGCCTCACTCCCAGAGCCCTCTGGGGATACGCCAAGCGTCCGCTGATCCTGATCCCGTCCGTGCTCGTGCTCGCCCTCGTGGCCGGACTGGCCTGGGGTCCGTTCGGCTTCGGCGACGCCTTCTCCGAAGTCGCGACGAGCGACGCTTTCGGCCCGGTCTCGGTGATCGAGGAGTTCGGTGTCTGGCTCACCTCGGACTACCGCCTGGCCGGTGAGGGATCCACTCCCCTGCCGGGCCTGATGGGTGCGATCGGCCTGGCCGCCCTGGTCGTGGCCCTGTTCTGGTGGTGGAAGCAGCCCAAATCGATCTATCCGCTGGCCTTTGTCGCCTGCGCGGTCCTCTACGGGATCTCGCTGCCCTGGGTCGGCGACTACTCGCTGGCGAAAGCCCTGGTGATCAGCGCCCCGATCACGATGGTGGTCATCCTCACGGCCCTGCTGAGCGGTCCCACGAAGCCCTGGAAACCCAGTCAGGGCATGGAGTTCGGGGCCTGGATGACCCTCGCGGCCGTGTTCGTGATCGGCTGTGCCGCATCCAGCTTCATCGTCCTCCGAGACGCCTCGGTGTCGCCGCCGGGGAGAGCCGCCGAGTTGGCCGCCTTCCACGACCAGATCTACGGCAAGACCGTGCTCTTCGCCGACCAGGACCGCTTCGCTCCGTACTACCTCAGCGGCGCCAAGGTGAGCGTTCCGCTCGACGAGTTCCCCGACCCGAACGTGATCGAGAACGAGCGTAAGCCCTTCCAGGGCGAAAGTGGTCTCAGCGCGATCGATTTCGACTCCTTCGATGTCGAGACCCTGCGCAAGCACGCGTTCGTGATCACGACGAACGCCGCCTGGACCAGCAAGACCCCGCCGTTCTACACCCGGGTCGGCCAGACCGAATCGTTCAGCCTGTGGCGGAAGACCGGGCCCGCCTTCGGCCGGCCGATCATGAACGAGAAGACGATGCCGGCCAAGCTGGTGATGTGCGAGAACGAGGGCGGCAGGTACTACTCGCAGCTCGACGGGACCGCCACGATCATGCCGGAGGCCCAGGTCGGGCTGAGGTCCGGCTGGCTCCCCGAGCCCGACCTGAAGCTCGGGGACAGCGCCTCGGTAGAGCTCGATCTGGGCAAGGGCGAGTGGCGGCTGTCGCTCCAGTACTTCACTCCCAACGGCATGACCATGACCGCGCCCGGCTACCAGCGCCATTTCGAGGCGTCGATCAACGGCCAGCGGCTCTCGAACATGGACACCGGAAGCACCGGCCAGTTCTGGCCGGCCGGGGTGATCGATATCGATCAGGCCGGTCCGGTCACCTTCACGGTCAAGGCCGCCGAGCCGTCCTTCCTGCAGAAGCTGACCGGATACTCACGGGAGACCAAGCTGGGCCGCCTGGTCGCGACCAGGGCCGCACCGCGGACCCAGGTTCCGATGTCTCAGATCTGCGACAAGTGGGTCGATTTCTTCTGGCGGAACAAACCCGCGGACGCCGAGGGGGAGGAGAACGCGCAGCCCGCGGAAAAGTCGTCTACGAAGAAGCCGGAACAGCCGAATCGGGCACCAGGGCGATCACGGTCGCCCAAGGACTGACCAGGTCCTTGGTGGTCGAGGAGGCCAGGCGGATCGTCGCCGGACTCCCGCCCCGGTGCTCCCGCACAGCGGCGATCGGCAGCGCGTCGATCGGCGGCTTCTCCCCCGGGGGGAACGCCACCATCTTCTCGCCGGTCTCGACCCGGCGCTCGATCTCCTCGGTCTCGGTCAGGCCGTCGAAGAGCGGTGTCGCGGCCGAGCTGATGATCGGCGCCTTGTCGGAAGGCGAGCGCAGGCGATACACCTGGTCGGGCTCGTAGTTCTCCGCGAACTGGAACGAGATCACCTGGTTCAAGGTGTCGTCCCGGCTGACCAGGGCCACCGCGGACAGTCCTTCCGCGACCGACTGCGCGGCACCCGAATGCGGGTTGAGCGGACCGCCGAACGCGATCAATCCCGCCTCCTCGGCGGCCACGGCATCGTCCGCGTCCTCGGTCCAGACCCGGACCTCCGCTCCCGCTTTCAGCATCGCCGAGCCCATCGCCAGCGCCCAGGGCGGCGCCCCGATCAGCAGCAGCGACGGCGGCTTCTCCCCGGTGACCCCGAGGATCTTCGCCAGGGTCGGGGAACCGAGCGCAGAGACGAAAACCGTGCCGACGATCACCAGGAAGGTGATCGGAATGATCATCTCGGCGCCTTCGATCCCCTGCTGGGTCAGCTCGAGCCCGAACGCGGACGCGGTCGAGGCGGCGACGATCCCGCGCGGGGCCATGCCCGCGAAGAAAGCCCGTTCCTGCCAGCTGAAAGGCAGCCCGGCGGTGGTCGCGACGGCCAGGGGCCGCACGATCAGGATCAGGATCGCGACCAGGGCGAGGCCGGGGAAACCGAGATCGACCACCGAATCGACACTCACGTTGGCGGCCAGCAGGATGAACAGGATCCCGATCAGGATCGGGACCAGGGTCTCCTTGAACTCGGCGATGTAGTCGACCTTGACCTTGTTCTGGTTGGCGAGCACGACACCCATCACGATCGTCGCGACCAGACCCGAATCATCGAACAGCGCGTCCGCCGCGGCGAAGCTGGCCACCACGAGCATCAATGTCGCCGCGACCTTGTCGCGCCCGGCCAGCTTTCGCGATGCGAGCAGGGGCATCAGGATCAGGGCCGCGACCGCGCCGACCAGCAGGCCGCTGCCGAGTGAGAGCAGGATCTCGATCAGATCGAAGGCGGCCCGGCCATGTTCGCTGGCCAGCGAACCGAAGACCACGACCGCGATGATCGCGCCGATCGGGTCGACCAGGATGCCCTCCCACTTGAGCACGGAGCGCACATGGGTGGAGGGCCCGATGAAGTCCAGGATCGGCAGGACCACGGTCGGACCGGAGACGATCACCACCGCGCCGATCAGGATAGCCACCGGATTCGGGATGTCGAACAGCAGGATGATCGCGAGCGACGAGAGGACCCAGGTCACCAGCACCCCGAAGGTGATCAGCCTGATCACGGCGGGTCGCACACCGGATGCGAGCTCCTCGCGTTTCAGGCTGAGGGCGCCCTCGAACAGGATGATGCCGACCGCGATCTGGACCGCCGGCGAAAGCGCGTCACCGAGCAGGGAGGTCGGGTCGATCAGCCCGGTGACCGATGTGCCGGCGAGCACACCGACGATCAGCAGCGGAACGATCGCCGGCACCCGGATCCATGTCGCGATCAGGCGCGCGAGGACCGAGAGGACGACCACCAGGCTGAGGCCGAGCAGCACCTCGTCCGGACTCATCAGTCGTCTTTCTCGTGTGCCAGGGCCGCTTCCATGTTGGTCGCGAGCAGTTCGTGGAGCTCTTCGCGCGAAACGATCGGCTCCTTCAGCCAGTCGAACACGATCGCCTGACCGAATCCGACCGATCCCTGAACCGCGACCCTGGTGATCGGCTTCACCTCCGACGATCCGAAATGGTTCAGCAGGACGCGGTCGACCACGTGCGTGTTGAAATCCCGGATGGCACCGGCCACGACCACGTCGGGGCCGGCCGGGCCGCCGCTGAAGAAGGACAGCGCGGCCTCGCGCTGGGACTCGAGCAGATCGAGGACCGAGGTCAGGTTGGCGTCGATCAGTTCGCGGCCGGTCAGGTCGAGATCGGTGCGCACCATCGACTCGAGCAGCTCGACCAGGTAGTGGATGACCGCGGCGTAAAGGCTCTCCTTGTCGCCGAAGTAGTGGGTGAGCAGGGCGCGGCTCGCGCCGGCCTCCTCGGCGATCTCGGCCATGGACACCTCGGTGTAGGGCTGCGAGGTGAAGCTGCGGAATGCCGCCTGGATGATCTCTGCCCGGCGCTCGTCGGGCTTCAGTCGGCGTCTGGTCACGGGGCCATCCTATGTTGCTCCCCGGTCAACGGAGCAGCAGGTCAGCGTTTGCGTCCCAGGTTGGCCACGATGACCGCGACGACGGTGACCAGATAGATCTGGCCGATCAGCGCCTCAGCCGCGGTCAGGGAGCGGCCGAGATTCTCGGCCGGGGCGAAATCGCCGAGTCCGGCCGTGGTGATCGTGGTCAGGCTGAAGTAGAGATAGTTGCTGAGCCGATCGGCTCCGTCGCCCTGCCTGAAGAACGGGCTGTCGCTGATCTCGTGGATCAGGCCGAAACCGGATGCGAAGGCCATCGCCATCAGCAGGTAGATGCAGAGCACGCCCATCATCGTGTGGATCGTGATCTGCTGTTTGTCCTTGACCTGCCGCATCACACCGCGAGCGATGATCGGTATGCCGACCACCACCAGGACCAGGCTGGCCCCGCGCACGAACAACTGGCCGAAATGCGTATCGAAACCGGCCATCGTGATCGAGGAGAGCAGGGCCAGGGCCACGGTGATCTCGCAGGCGATTCGCAGACGATGATCGGACTGGGCCGCCCGCAGGGCGGCCAGCAAGGCCCCTCCCTGAAGCGCCAGAGACATGACCAGCGACCACCGCCCCTCCGGCGCGGCCATGATGAAGATCATCGAAGCGAGGATCAGGACGAGCGCGAGTCCGTAACGCTCCCGACCCACCTGCTTCAGGTCTCTCAATTAACCGGATCCAGGTTCAGGTCCGTGACCGTGAGAATGTTCGGGTTGCTGACCCGCGCCGCCGGAATGCTCTCGTCACCGGAAATCAGCTTGTCGAAGGCTTCCCGTTTGCCGTCCCCGGTGATCAGGAAGAGGATCTTGCGGGCGTCGTCCAGCACCGGATAGGTCAGGGTCATGCGCCGGGTTCCCTGATACTCGCCGCTGGTGAGCGCTACCCGGCGATCGGTGACGTCGAGCACCGGGTCACCGGGAACGAGTGACGCCGTATGCCCGTCGGGACCCATGCCGAGGTGGATCAGGTCGAAACGGTCCGGCAGCGAGTATTCGTAGCTCTGACCCGCGGTCTCGAGATCGGCGGCCCCCACCGGCATCGGCCGGATCGCGGCCTGGCACATCAGCGGCAGGCTGAGCACGAGGTGGGTCAGGTTGCGCTCGGTGCTTCCGGTCGGGGCGATCCGCTCGTCCACCTGAAAAAGCGAGGTCTTCGACCAGGGCATGGTGCTTTCGGACAGGATCTCGAGCATGCGCCACGGGGTGTGACCGCCGCTGACCGCGAAGTTGAACCTGCCGCGCTCGGCGATCGCCGTCTGGGCGGTCATCTCGACCATCCTCGCCGCTTCCTGGGCGGCCTCTTCTGCGTCGGCGACTGGTTTCGTGACCATCGCCCCGAGCCTATTTGGTTTCGGCCGGTTTTTCGTCATGTCCGCCGAACTCCTTGCGCATGGCGGACTGCACGCGATCACCGAAATCTCCGAGTCCGCGTGACTCGAAGCGCTCGTACAGCGCCGAGGTGAGCACCGGTGCGGGCACTCCCTCCTCGACCGCGGCGATGGTCGTCCAGCGGCCCTCGCCGGAGTCGGAGACACGGCCGTCGAACTCCTCGAGGCCGGGCGACTTGGCGAGCGCGGAGGCGGTCAGGTCGAGCAGCCAGGATCCGATCACGCTGCCGCGGCGCCAGACCTCGGCGACCTCGGCCACATTGATGTCGTACTGGTAGTACTCGGGATGCTGGAGCGGGGCCGTCTCGGCGTCGTTTTCGCGCTGCACCTTGCCGGCGTTGGCGTTCTTGATGATGTTCAGGCCCTCACCGAACGCGGCCATGATGCCGTACTCGATGCCGTTGTGGACCATCTTCACGAAATGTCCGGAGCCGGTCGGCCCGCAGTGCAGGTAGCCCTTCTCGGCCGGGCTGGGCTCACCCTCCTTGCCGGGGGTGCGCTCGATGTCGCCGATCCCGGGGGCGATCGACTCGAAGATCGGCTCGAGCCGCCGGTAGGCCTCGTCGGGACCGCCGATCATCAGGCAGTACCCGCGGTCGAGGCCCCAGACGCCGCCGCTGGTGCCGACGTCGAGATGGTCGATGCCGTTCTCGCCCAGTTCCTCGGCGAAGTGGATGTTGTCGCGATAGTAGGTGTTGCCGCCGTCGATCACGGCGTCGCCGCCGTCGAGCGCGGCGGCCACGTTCCTGACCGTCTCCTCGGTGATCTTCCCGGCCGGGACCATCACCCAGACCGCGCGCGGCGCGGTGAGCTTCGAGGCGAGATCGGCCAGATCGGAGGCCGGAACCGCCCCCTCCTCACCGAGGGCCGCGGTCACTTCCGGATTGACGTCGTACACGACACAGGTGTGTCCATCGCGCATCAACCTACGGGCGATATTGGCGCCCATCCGACCGAGACCAACGATTCCGAGTTCCATGGCCGCATCTTAGATGCAAACCTCCCGGCCCATTCGGATGCGGGGCTGGGATCCACGCTTGTCAGTAGCCTGCCGGGCATGAGCCACAAGGAAGCGAAGGAAGCCGAAGAGTTCACCGACGCTCTGGTGATTTTCGGCATCACCGGAGATCTCGCCCGCAAGATGACGTTCCGCGCTCTGTACAGGCTGGAGAAGCGCGGCAAGCTCGACTGTCCGATCATCGGCGTCGGCCGTCGCACCGATTGGGGCCACGAGACCATGAAGCAGTGCGCCCATGAGTCGATCACGAACACCTTGGGCTCGATCGACGAGGAGGTCTTCAAGCGGCTCGCCGATCGTATGCGTTTCGTCGCCGGGAATTTCGATGAGAGCACCACTTTCGAGGTTCTCGCCGAGGAGCTGAGCGCGTACTCGAAACCGCTCTTCTACCTTGAGGTCCCGCCGCCGCTCTTCTCGCCGATCATCAGCTCGCTGGCCGCGGTCGGCCTCACCGAGAACGCGCGGATCATCATCGAGAAGCCGTTCGGCCATGATCTGGCTTCGGCGAAGGCGCTGCAGCGCGAGTTGACCGAGGTACTGACCGAGGATCAGATCCTCAGGATCGACCATTATCTCGGCAAAGAGCCGGTGATGGACATCACCTATCTGCGGTTCGCCAACTCGATCCTGGAACCGGTCTGGAACAGCAACTACGTTTCCTACGTTCAGATGACGATGGCCGAGCCGTTCGGGGTCGAGGATCGCGGCCATTTCTACGACCGGGTAGGGACCATCCGCGATGTGGTTCAGAACCACATCCTTCAGGTTCTGGCGCTGGTCGCGATGGAGCCGCCGAACGCCAACCAGCACGATTCGGTGCGGGCGAAGAAGCTCGACCTGTTCGAGGCGATCCGCTCGGCCGACCCGAAACGATGCGTGCGCGGACAGTACGGCGGCTATCTCGACATCGCCGACGTGGCCGACGATTCGAACACCGAGACCTTCGTAGCGATGGAGCTCGCGATCGACAACTGGCGCTGGTCGGGCGTGCCGTTCTACATCAGGGCCGGAAAGTGCCTGCCGGTGAAGCACACCGAGGTGAGGGTCGTGTTCAAGCGCCCACCCCACCTCGCGATCGGCGGCAAGGCGAAACCGGACCACAACCAGATGGTGATCCGGATCGATCCGGCGCCCGGGGCGAACATGCGGTTCATCGCGAAAGCGGCCGGAACCGACACTTTCACCCCGGCCGATCTCGAGGTTCTCTTCGAAAAGGAGCCCGGAACCGAGCCCGAACCGTACGAGCGGCTGCTCGATGACGCGATCCACGGGAGGACCGAACTCTTCACCCATGTCGACGCGATCGACGAAACATGGCGTATCGTGCAGCCTCTGCTCGATAATCCCAGTCCGGTCCTCCCTTACGAAAAAGGTTCGTGGGGACCGTCTGAGGCCGAGCGGCTGGTCAAGGGCGTCTGCCACTGGGATGAACCCTGGAGGCCGGTCGAGAAGGCCACGGAGCATCAGATCCTCGGCGGATGAGCGCTTCCCGCTGACCCAGCACCCAAAAAATCATAGGAACTTAGAACATGTCTGAAGTTGAACAGCTGAACATCGTCGTAGAGGTACCCAAGGGCAGCCGCAACAAGTACGAGTACGACCCGGAGATCGGCGCGATCGTGCTCGACCGGTTCCTTTTCTCTTCGATGGTCTACCCGGTGGACTACGGCTTCGTACCCCACACGATGGGCGCCGACCACGATCCGCTGGACGCGATGGTCTGTGTTTCCGAGCCGACCTTCCCCGGCTGCATCATCCCCTCGATGCCGATCGGACTGTTCCGCATGACCGACGACGGCGAGGTCGACGACAAGATCCTCTGCGTCCCCTCGAACGATCCGAACTGGTCATACATCAAGAATCTCGACATGCTGAGCGACCAGCTCCGCGAAGAGATCGCCCACTTCTTCTCGGTCTACAAGCAGCCCGAAGGCAAGCACGTCGATGTCGACGGCTGGTACCCGCTCGAGGCCGCCCTCGAGGTCCTCGAAGAGTCCCGCAAGCGCCTGCGCGACATCGAAGCCGAAAAGGAAGCCGCCGCGGCCGGCTGACCGTCAACCGGCAGCAAAGCCGAACGTTCTGTCGCACGATGGCTGCGTCCCACGTGGGTTCGGGTGCGACAGAACGTTCAGGCGGCGGCCTTTGCTGCGAGTTGGCCGCAGGCCGCGTCGATGTCTCGGCCTCGGGTGAGCCTCACCGTGGCGTGGATCCCGCGCTTCATCAGGACGTTCCTGAAGCGTTCGATCGTCTCCCTGGATGAGCCTCCGTACTCTCCGCCTCCGGGGTTGTACGGGATCAGATTGACCTTGAAGTCGTTCTTCGGCAGGAGCAGGTCGGCCAGTTCGTGGGCCAGTTCCGGGGTGTCGTTGACCCCGTCCAGCATCAGGTACTCGATGAAGACCTTGCGCTTGCGCACATGGCGCCACTCGCGGGCCGCATCGACCACGTCCTTCATCGGGTAGCGGTCGTTCACCGGCATGATCCGGGACCGCAGTTCGTCGTTCGGAGCGTGCAGCGAGAGCGCGAGCCGGACCGCCGGGCCCTCCGTGGTGACCTTCTGGATGCCGGGCAGCCAGCCCACGGTCGAGATCGTGGTGTGCGAGTTGGCGATACCCACCTCGGGCAGCTTCTCGCAGACCGCGAGCACGTTGTCGAGGTTCATCATCGGCTCGCCCATACCCATGAAGACGGTGTGGTTGACCTCCTCCTTGCGGCGGAAGTGCAGCGCCTGGTCGAGGATCTCGGACTCGGTGAGGTTGCGGCCGAACTTCATCTTGCCGGTCGCGCAGAAGGTGCAGGTGAGCGGGCAGCCCGACTGGCTGGAGAGGCAGAGCGAGCGCCGCCCGTCGCGGTAGCGCATCAGCACCGCTTCCACCGGGCGCTGATCATGCGTCAGGAAGAGCGCCTTTTCGGTGCCGTCCACCGAGAGGGCCGACGCGTCCACGTTCAGGGTGGAGATCGGCAGCTTTTCGGCGAGCTGTTCGCGCAGGCCGGCCGGGATGTTGCTCATCTCGTCGAAGGACCCGGCTCCGCGCGCGAGCCATTCCCAGACCTGCTTGGTCCGGTAGGCGGGCTGGCCGAGTTCGGCCATGGTCGTCTCGAGTTGAGTCAGGTCCACACATGAAGTGTCGCATTGATGCCCGCCCGGCCCGAGCCTCACTCCGATCCATCGCTTGATATTTCCTGCGCGATCGGCTACTTGTGACTGTGACCGATGATCGGCCGGTGGCCACTCGGTCTCAGCGGGCAAGCATCTGCGGGGGACGCGAGAGGTCAACCAAGACCAGCCGTCCGGCCAGAAGAGAGACGACATGAAACGAATCGGCACGGCACTCGCGGCGGCCGCGGCACTCTTGATCCTGATCGCCATGGGGCCGGTTCCCGCACAGGCCGGGACCGGCAACTTGAATGCGCCGGGTGGGCGTTGCGACGTCACCTTCACCACCGGCGCACAGACCGCCGAGGGGCCCGACGCGGGAGCTGGCTTCGTCGACTACCGGGACCTGACCAACATCGCCGTGGATCCCGCGATGGGAAAGAGCTGTGTCTTCGCCGCCATCGCCGGCGAGTTCCACGTGCACTGGAAGGCGGACGGGAGCGCGCAAGCGATCGGAAACCTCACAATTCCGACGGCGCTTGCCGGGGCATGCAGCTACAGCGGAACCATCAACGGCATCGCCGCTCCGACCGGCTTCACGATGACCACCACACCGACAGCCCTCGCGAAAACAGCCGGCGGCTTCCTTTGCCCGGCCACGTTCAACCTGGTGAATCTCTTCGGCAACATGAGCCACTTCACCTTCTGATCAAGCCTGGCTGGGGCCGGCGCGGCGATCGGGCCGCGCCGGCCCCGCGATCGGCCTTGTAGGCCGGAGGCGCACGACCTATAGCCTCTGTCGCCGTGCCTCCAGCTTCAGCCAGCCCCGCCGCACTCGCCATCTCCGGCCTCACCAAGAGGTATGGAGACGGGACATTGGCCCTGGACGGCCTCGATCTCGAGGTTCCCGACGGCAGCTTCTTCGGCCTGCTCGGACCGAACGGAGCGGGCAAGACGACTCTGATCGGGGCGGTCTGCAACCTGGTGCGCCCGACCGCGGGAGAGATCACGGTTTTCGGCCATCCCGGTTCGAGCATGCATGCTCGCCGGATGATCGGGATCGCAGAGCAGGAGCCGAATCTCGACAAGTTCCTGACCGTCTTCGAGACCCTGCTCTACCACGGCGGCTACTACGGCATGGACCGCTCCGAGGCGAGTGAACGGGCCGAGCAGATGATCGACGCGTTCGACCTGCGGGCCAAGCGAGACGTCGAGGCACCCAAGCTTTCCGGTGGCATGCGGCGGCGCCTCCTGCTCGCCCGCGCCCTGCTCCACCGGCCGAACCTGGTGATCCTCGACGAACCGACCGCCGGGGTCGATCTCGAGCTGCGCCACGAGCTCTGGAGCTACATCCGCAAGCTCCACGAGCAGGGCACCACGATCCTGCTGACCACCCACTATCTGGAAGAGGCCGAGGCGCTCTGCGATGAGATCGCGATGATCAGCGGAGGACAGATCGTGGCCCGGGACACCGCCGCGGGACTGAAGGACATGCACGGCGTCGAAACCCTCGAGGAGGTCTACCTGAAGACGGTGGCCGGGGGCAAGATCCATCTGGCGGAAGAGGCGGCCCGCCCATGAGCCGGGTCGGATACATCGGGCTCGGCATCATGGGACGGCCCGCGGCCAAGAACCTGATGGATGCCGGACATCGGCTCACCGTCGCGACCCGCACCCAGTCCCGTGCCGAACCCCTGGTCGAGGCCGGAGCGGCTCTGGCCGACACTCCGGCCGAGGTCGCCGCGGCATCGGAAGTGGTCTTCCTCAACCTGCCCGACACACCGGACGTCGAGCTGGTCCTGTTCGGCGAAGGGGGTGCGATCGAGGCCGAGAGCTTTGACGGCCTGATCATCGACATGAGTACGATCGATCCGGCGGCGACCGTGGATTTCTCCGCACGCCTGAAGGATCGGGGAATCGAGTTCGTCGACGCCCCCGTCTCGGGCGGCGAGGCCGGGGCGATCGCCGGCACCCTCTCGGTCATGGCCGGTGGGAGCGACGAGGCTTTCGGCCGGGCCCTGCCCTACCTTCGGGTGATCGGCGAACGCATCACCCACGTCGGACCCTCCGGCGGAGGCCAGGTCGTCAAGGCCTGCAACCAGCTGCTGGTCGCGAGCAACGTGCGAGCCGTGGCCGAGGCGATGGTGCTGGCGGAACGTTCCGGACTGATCGATCCCGCGGTCATGCGGGAAGCGGTCACCGGTGGTTTCGCCGATAGCAAGGTTCTCCAGCACCATGGTCTGAACATGCTCGAAGGCAGGTTCGATCCCGGGTTCAAGGTAGAGCTGCACGCCAAGGACGCGCGTATCGTGGGCGCCCTCGCGGCCCGCTCGAACGCTCCGGTCGAGGCCTTCGAGGTCGCCCGCGACTCACTCGGCGGGCTGGTCGATTCAGGCCGCGGTGGGCTCGACAACTCGGCGATGATCGAGTTGCTGCGCGAGCAGGCCGAGGAGAACGCCGGACGGAAAACCAGCGAGTCGTGAACCCGCTGCCCCCGGTTCAAGTGGAGCCACATCCGTGGCGCGGACTCGCCTGGCTTTCGCGTCGCGAGTGCCACCGCGTACTGAAGCTCTGGAAGCAAACCATCCTCGCCCCGGTGATCTCGGCCCTGCTCTTCATGGTCGTGTTCGGCCTCTCGCTCGGTGACAGCATCGCCGAGATCAACGGCTTCGAGTATCAGGTCTACATCGTGCCGGGCCTGATCGCGATGGCGATGGCGCAGGCCGCCTACTCGAACAATTCCAGCACGATCTTCCAGGCCCGCAACGACCGCTACCTGGACGACATCCTGTCCGCCCCGATGAGCGCCTGGCAGGTCCATCTCGGCTACCTGATCGGTGGCGCGATGCGCTCGCTTCTGATCGGAGCGCTGCTCACCGCCGTCGCCCTGCCGCTCACCAGCGCACCACTGGATCATCCGTTCGAGCTCCTGCTCGCAGTGCTTCTGATGACCACCGCCTTCGGATCGCTGGGGATCATCGTGGGCATCTACGCGCAGTCCTGGGACAACCAGTCCTTCATCAACAACATCGTAATCCTGCCCCTGATATTCCTGGGCGGGGTCTTCTACTCGGTGACGAGACTCGGTTCGCCCTGGGAGCAGATATCGCACTTCAACCCGCTCTTCTACGTGGTCGACGCGGTCCGGTTCGGATTCCTCGGAAACAGTGATGTGGAGCCGATTCTCTCGCTCGGTGTGGTCGCGGTGATCACCGTTCTCCTGCTCGGCTGGTCGCAGTATCTGTTCTCCACGGGGCATCGCCTGAAACCCTGAGTACGCCTATCCGGCGGCCCCGAAACCGACCGGCGTACGGATGTGTACCTGATAGCTTCGCGCTCGCGTCAGTTTTCTGGAGAGGACAACAAGGAGCGTGGGTAGATGAGAGGTTGCGGTTTCGCGGGAGCTGTGCAGGGAAGGGAGCGAGCCACCGGGAGAGCTTGGATTTCGGTGGCGATCCTGTGCCTTGCGGCTGCCTTCATGACCTGGAGCTCGCCGGCCGCGGCCGACGACGGATCATTGACGATGACACTCGATTCGGGCGTGATCAACCTGGGAACGACGACCGGTGTGAAGGTGATCGATCCGGGGGCGACGCCGCCCGATCCGCCCGCGACTCTGAACGCCACGTTGACCGAGGGAGGCGCCGTGTCCACGCCGACCGGAGGCTTCGTCTTCCCGACCAAGGTGATCGAGGACCTTTCGGCATCCGGTCTTCTCGTTGACGCGAAGATCGAGATCTCCGCGACCTCGACCATCACCGGCACTTTCGACCGGGTCACCGGCGCTTCGGCGATCACGGTCCCGGCCCAGGCCCTGATCTCAGTGTATCCCGCCGATTCCACCGAGGATCCGCTGGGAGTCTGCAGAGTCTCCGGCTTCACGCTGGGGCTCTCGACCACCGGCACGCTGGTCGACCCCGGTGTTCCGGGCGCGACCCCGCCGCATCCCCCGGCCAACTATCCGGCGGCCGCCTTCGCACCGCCGTCGGGCGACGGAGCGATGGTCTCCCTGTGGGCCGGCCTGCCGGCGTCCAGCGCCGAGGGCGGATCTCTGCCCGCCGTGGTCTGTCCCGCGGTCGATGGCCTGATCGGCGGATCGGGCGGTATCTGGCTCGGTGGCACCGCAACCCCGTCGGCGGGCCCGGTACAGCTGCCGCCGTCGGAGGCGCCGGACATCACGGCCGCCCCGGAGGTGACCACCGGTTCGACCGCCGCCGAGTTCGAGTACGAGCAGGGTGCCGGCGAGGATCAGCCGGTGAACAAGTTCCAGTGTCGTCTCGACTCGAGCGCGTCTGACGCCTGGGAGGCATGCGGATCCGGGGCGACTTCGGGCTCGAACGAGTATTCGGGCCTGGAGCCCGGTGAACACAAGTTCGACGTGAGGGCTGGGAACGACTCGGGCTACGGTCCGGTCGCCAGCCACGAATGGACGATCATCGCCGCGCCGGCCGTGGCGCCGAAGATCCTCACGTCACCACCGGCCGATGGCACCGACACCTCCGCCACGTTCACGTTCGAGAAGGGAATGGGCGAAGAACAGCCGGTGGACGGGTTCGAGTGCAGGCTGGATTCGGCCGCGGGTTGGAGCGCCTGTGACAGCGGGTCGCAGACCTATTCCGGGCTCGCCGTGGGCGACCACGAGTTCGAGGTGAGGGCCGGGAACGAGATCGGTACCGGACCGGTGTCGTCGTACTCCTGGAAGGTGTCGGCGGTGAAGCCGCCGGACCCGACCTGTGCGGAGGATCCGAGCCAGTCGAACTGCCTCGGAAGGCTCGGCCGGGTGGCGATCACGCCGAAGTCGAAGAAGGTGAAGCGCGGCAAGGCAGCGACCTTCAAAGTCGGTGTCACCAATTCAGGCGACGGTGCCGCCCGCTCCGTGAGGGCCTGTCTGACCGCGCCGAAGAAGCAGCTCAAAACGCTCGGCGGTGCCTGCAGGACGATCACTTCCATCGATCCGGGCAAGACCGGCACCGTGACATTCAAGGTCAGGGTGACCAGGAAGGCGAAACCGGGCAAGAAGGCGATCGTAAAGGTCAAGGCAACCGGTGTCGGCCTGAACGCGGTCTCCGCGAAAGCGACGGTGAAGTTCGCCAAGTAGCGAGCCCCACTCCTATTCATAAACACCGTTCAGTAAGCGCCCCGAGCTGTTTTTTTGGCTTGGGGCGCTATTTTTTTGCCCGCTTACTGAACGTATCTTTATAAGAATCCTCACATGTTCAACACAGATACAGGAGTACATGATACGTTCGAAAAGAGGTTATTTAGGGGAATCTCTAGAGGAGGAGTAGAAGTGTCTAGCCACTCATGTAAGGGGTCGCGGCCCGTGGGTCACGCGATCAAGGTAGGCGACATGGGAGCTGTCCCGAGAGGGTCAACTCGTCGCGGCATCACCTGGATGGCGGCTCTGTTCGCCGTCCTTTTCGCAGCATCGCTTTCAATGGCCGCACCGTCGTTCGCGTCCGCGGCGGCGGAAGTGACCGCACAGATTTCACATCTGCCGGCCGGCAATCTGAAGACCGGCGAGCAGTTCACCGCGGAGATCAAGCTCAAGAACACGGGCGATGCGCCGACCGCTCCGGGCGCGACTCCGACCGACGCACTCGGGTTCTCGGTCGAGATACCGGAGTCCCTCGAGTACATCAGCGCCACCCCGGCCGACCCGGTCTGGTGGTCGAATCCGCAGTTCCCGACCGGCTGCTTCTCGATCAGCCTCGGCGCCACCCAGCTCGGTTGCTACGGCGATCCGAACGAGGTACTGGCCCCCGGAGAGACGAGCCCGGCGGTGAACGTGAAGCTGCGCGTCAAGCCGAGTTCGAGCGGCACGGTCGATCTCAACGTTTCGTCGTTGGGCGGCGGTGGCGGCAACGTCAACGGATTGGACTCATTCCAGATCACTCCGTCGCCTTCACTCAGCCTGGACAAGTCGCATTCCGGCCTGTTCAAGCGAAGCTCACAGGCCACGTATGACCTGACGGTCACCAACGACGGGCCCTTGCCGACGACCGGCACCGTGATCATCACCGACGAGCTGCCGGCCGGACTCACCTACGACGGTGCGAGCTCCACCGGAAACTACTGGAGCTGCGCCGATGCCGGACAGGTGGTCACCTGCACCGGTCCCGCGGTCATCGCCAGCGGTGAATCGGCTCCGACACTCCACCTCGACGTGAATGTCGATGCCGGGGCGCCGAGCGAGGTGACCAACACCGCGACCGTGACCAGCACGGGCGCGACACCGGGCGAGGCGAGCGATCCGACCCCGATCTACTCGGCGAACGCCAAGCTGATCAGGTACTCGGTGAATCCGACCGAGGTCGCTTCACAGACAGAAGGCGTCGGTTCTTTCTTCCGGCTCCGCAATCTGTTCAACGACACGAACGTGTTCCTGGATTTCACCCAGCTGGTCAACAAGCCGGTCTTCACGGGCGCGTTCGAGCCGGGTGACGAGAGTGTCTCGATCGATCCGAGCGGAGTTGACTTCCCGACCTACACGATCCCGAATCTGGATGCCGGGCTCGCGCTGGGAGCGACGAAGATCTTCGTCGATGTGGACGTCGACTTCGTTCCGACCGGATCCTGGACGGGTTCGTACGACCCGGCCACCGGCGAATCGAGCCTCAACATGAAGGTCAACATCGTTCTCAACATCAAGTTGGCTTCACTGATTCCCGGCCTGTTGGTCGGTACCTGTGAAACCGGCCAGACCGATGTCGATCCGCTCACCACGGGCAGTCTCGCGCCACCGGATCCGGATGTCGTTCCGTCACCAGTGACCGCCGGTCAGCCCTTCGGTGCTGACAGCAACGGTGCCCTGATCAACAACAGCGTTGCCGTATCGGGTGTCGGTTGCCCCTACGTCAACCCGCTGATCACCGCACTCGCCGGACTCGATGCGGCCGGCCTGGCATCCGCGGTGAACGGCCTGCTCGGCACGCCGGCACCGACCGGAGCGACCGACATCCGCCTGGAGACGCATGCCGCGTTCCCGGAGGACAACGCCGCGCTGACCATGAAGGTCGCCCCGGTCGACAAGATCGTGCTCGGCACAGGTGGTGCCTACAAGTACGACATCGTGAACGAGAGTTCCGAACCGACCGACGGCAGCACGATCAGCGTCACCAACACGCTGCCGGACGGTTTGGCCTACGTCGATTCGGCCGGATCCGATCCGAGCTGGAACTGCTCGGCCACGGGCCAAGATGTCACCTGCGACAACAACGGGACGTACGCGGCCGGCGAGACCCTGCCGACATTGCGCGTCAATGTGAGCACGACCGGTGAGACGGCGTATCCGTCGGTCGCCAATTTCGCTTCCGTCGAGGGAGGTGGATCCGAAGGGGAGTTCATCGCGTCGCATATGACGAAGATCTCCGCTCCCGGTTTCGCCCTCGCGATGACCAGCGATACCGGCAACCACAACGTCGGGTCCACCTCGATCATGCGGCCCGGTGTCCGGAACTCCGGCACCGAGCCGACCGCGGGTGAGATCACTCTCGTCGGCACGCTCCCGAGGGGCATGACGTACGTATCCGCTGCCGGGACCGGTGGTTTCACCTGCACCGCGGGTGCGGCCAGCGCGACCGGTCAGACGGTGACCTGCAAGACCAGCACGCCGGTTGCGGCCGGCGCCACGGTCACTCCGCAGATCACCGTCGCGGTGAACAGTGCCGCTGCCGATTCGGTCAGCACCAGCTGGGCGGTCAGTGGAGGCGGGGCCCCAGCGGCCGCGAACTCCAACGTCACCTCGGCCGTCCGGCCGGTGGTCCAGTCGGAGCTGTCGGTCACATCCACCCACACGGGTGATTTCGCGGTCGGCGCTCAGGGCGAGTACACGATCGTCCTGAAGAACACCGGCCTCGGCACCACCGGAACCAACCCGGTGACCGTGACCACCAACCTGCCGGACGGACTCCGGTTCGTGAGTGCCTCGCCCAGCGGTGGCACGAACTACTGGCAGTGCTCCGCCAGCGGCCAGACGGTCGAATGCGGCAACACCACGCCTGCCGGTGTGGGCAAGCCGATCGCCGCAGGTGGTTCCGCGACACCGCTGGTCATCACGGTCGACGTGGAGAACGGCGCCTACCCGAGCGTCACCAACCGCGTCACCGCGAGCGGCGGAGCGGCATCGAATGTCGCCAATGGTTCCGACCCCACGAATGTGACGGCCGCGACCACGCTCGGAATCATCAAGTCGCACGAGGGCAAGTTCACGGCCGGCGAGGATGGAAGTTTCAACCTCGAGGTCTACAACTCGTCACCGGTCGATTCGAGTGGCACCATCACCGTCTCCGACACGCTCCCGGCCGGGCTGACCTTCGTGTCAGCCGACTCGGCGGGCGGGTACTGGAGCTGTGACGACGCCGCACAGGTGGTCACCTGCACCAGTGAGGCGGTCATTCCGGCCGGAGATTCCGCGCCGGACCTGACTATCACCACCGGTGTCGGTGAGGCCGCGGTTCCGGGTGTGACCAATACCGGCACCGTGTCCGGCGGGGGCATGAGCGGCGACGCAGAGTCGAGCGACTCGGTGATCGTCGATCCGGCCCCGCCGATCCCGCCGAACCCGAACAAGCCGATCCTCTCGATCGACAAGTCCCATCAGGGTGATTTCAAGGCGGGACAGTCCGGCGAGTACAGGATCGTGGTGTCGAACGATGGTGAAGTTCCGACCTCCGGGACGATCACCGCGACCGACGCGCTGCCGATCGGGCTCACATATGAGAGCGCGGCCGGTGACGGCTGGAATTGCTCGGCCAGCGGTCAGAAGGTCAACTGCACGAGTGACGCGGTCGTGGCCGCGGGTGCGGATGCGTCCGCCATCACCCTGAAGGTCAAGGTCGATGGGGACGCCGCTCCCGGCGTGACCAACACGGCCTCGGTCCAGGGTGGCGGAGCGGTCGCCCAGGCGATCGCCTACGACCCGACCAAGGTCCAGGCCGGCAGTCCGAAGATCACCGCGGTGAAGGTCTCCCCCGCCAAGAAGTCGGTCAAGGCCGGCAAGGCGGTGACCCTCACGGTCAAGGTGACCAACGGCGGCGACGCGGCGGCGAGTGGAGTGTCCGTCTGCGCCTCTGGTCCGGCCAAGAAGGTCAAGGTGCCCGGATGCACGACGACCGACATCGCGGCCGGCGCGACCTCGAGCGTGAAGCTCAAGGTCAAGGCCGCGAAGAAGGCCAAGGGCAAGGCCACCGTGAAGGTGACCGCCAAGTCCGGTGCCGCCGGCAGCAGGTCGGCGAGCTCGAAGCTGACGATCAAGAAGTAAGACAGGGATGAAAGTCAGACTGAAAGGGGCGGCCTTCGGGCCGCCCCTTTCTTTTCCGGTCGCGGGCTCCATCGCGCGACCAACGGAGATCCTGCTTCGGAGAGGAGAGCGCATGAGCGCATCGAAATGAGCGCGATGGTGGGTCCTCCACCATCGCGCTCGGTTTGGTGTCCTCCATGACCGGCTTCGCGACATGTCGCGAGCCCCAAACTTCGACAAACCGATTCGGCTCTTGAGCCGAGATGACGATCCCCTCGTGGCCCGCACCTCGATCCAAACCACCGAACTGGATTCACTCTAGCAGTTCTGAGTAATCACTTGTTCCTGATTTGTGAAGTCGTCCCGGACCGGAAGCGCGGGGCCGCCATCTAGGGCTCGACGCAGTTGACGAGTTCGTCCAGCGAGGCGTCGAAGACGATGTACGCCAGCGGGTTGAACCCGCAATCGATCAGGTCGAACTGGCCGTCTTCCTCATAGACCTGATCTTCGCCCGAACCGGGTCTGATCGTGTCGAAGCCCGATTCGCCCTCGATCCAATCGTTGCCCGATCCGCCGAGGATCACGTCGTCCCCCGAACCGCCGACCAGCCCGAAACTGTTGCCGGTGTCACGGTCGTCTCCGGCTCTGCCATCAAGCAGATCGTCGCCCGGTCCTCCGATGAAGTTGCGGTCGCGGCCTTCGTGGCCCAGCAGACGATCGTCACCCTTTCCACCCCAGGCCCGTAGATCGAAACTGTTGAAGTCGGGATCCGGGCCCAGCCCGCCGGCCTCCATCAGATCGTCCCCGGGACCGAGAAGCACGTGGACCTTGTCAGCGTTGAAGCCGAGCAGCTCACCGAGTCGCCGGTTCACCGAACGCGAGCGCAGTGAGATCAGGCCGGCGGTGCGAGACAGGTAGACATGATCAGCCCTTCTGCTTCCCGCGAACAGGAGATAGGAAGCGTCACCTCGCCGGGGGGATTGGCCCTTCATCTCGATTCGGATGCCCTTTCCGCTCGCACCGGGCGAGAAGGGTCCTCCGGGCCCTTGGAATTCCGGGCGCGATCCGGGATTGGACCTCAGTCCCCGGCCGCTCTGATCGATGACCAGGGCGTGGCGCGAGGTGCGTTTCACCTTGATCACGATTCGATCGACATCACGAACGGTGACCGGTGAGCACCGAATCTCCCTCGATTGTCCACGCCAGCCCATATGGGATCGAATGCCCTCGGTGGTGAAGAACCTGATCCGTCTGTGGTCGCGGTAGAGCAGTGTGGCGCCATTGAGCCAGTTCTTCCGGTGGATCGAGACGTAGTCGCCGCGCGGCCCCTTCGGCCCGGATTCGACCTTGCGACAGGTATCACGGTCATATATCGATGCCGAGGCGGGCTTCTCCATCTGGACGAACATGGCCGCGACAAGCAACAGGCCGACCAGCACCCGACCCGCGCTCAGCCTAGGACTGAGATTCGTCGTTGCCGTATGGACCCCCATCGCGATCTCCCCTCGAAACGTTCACCGTCATTGGCGATACAGAGCACTAAACCGCGAACGTCATCAAAGATGCGGCGGGCGGGAGAGATCCGCCGAACGGGGACCAAGCAGTAGAGCTGCCTGCACAAGAAAGGGTGGTGGGTCCGGATTCATTTCTGAACCCGGACCCACCACCCGGATGCCGCTTCCTGCGGCTACCCCCTGTCGCTGCTTGCTACTTGACCTTGACCGTCGCCTTCGCGCTGGCGGAGCCGGCGTCGGTCGAGGAGGCCTTGAAGCTGAGCGAGATCTTCTTGCCCTTCTTCGCCTTCTTCTTGACGGTCACCTTGAACTTCACGGACTTGGACTTGCCCGCGGCGAGGTTGCCGGTCGAGACGCACTTGGCCCCGCCGACGAACTTCTTCGGTGCGGTGAGGCAGACCTTGCTGCCTGCGGCCGCGCCGCCGCCGCTGTTGGTGACCTTGGCCGTGAAGGTGGCCTTCTTGCCACGCTTGACCGTCTTGGACTTCGGGCTCACCTTGACGCCGATCTTGCCGCAGAGGCTTGGATCGGTCGCGCAGGTGCCAGGCCCGCCGGTGACGGTCCAGTCCCGAGTCGATACCGCACCGTCGCCGTCAATGTTCTTCGCCCGAACCGAGAAGGTGTGGGTGCCCGGTTGGACGCCGGCGTATGTCTTGGACCCGCTGTCGCAGGGAGCCCAGTCTGTGGATTCGATCTTGCAATCAAATCCGGTGATGGTTGTGGGCTCCGCGGCGTTCTTCTCATAGGTGAAGGTGGCCGAGTTTGAATCGGTCGTCGCGTCCGGACCCGTGAGGATCTTCGGAGCGAGCGGCTTTTTAGGTATCGGCGGAGTTCCCTCCTTGGCATCGCCTTCGAGCCAGATTCCACCGGGACCACCGATCAGACCATCGACCGCGGGGCAGACGAGCCCGGCGAGCGATCCGGCCTCGGCGACCGATGCGGGCAGACCGGCCCAGGTGGCGACAAGCGCGCCGTCGAACGACGGCGGAGCGAACGGCGCCGCCTCGTAGTCGGTGGCCGGACGCGGCGGAGTGGCACCCGGGTCACCCGGGTCATTCAGCTCGCCGGTCGTCGACAGTCCGAGCGAGAAGCCGGAAACTCCGCAGCGGGCGACAGAGGACGCACTGTTCGCCGGGTAGACGGTGATCGTGGCCTTGGTCGGGATGCTGACCGTGGAAACACCGGTTGCCGCGTTGAGATTGCCGGTGATGTTGCCGTTAGCGGCGATCGCGATCTTCGCGTCGACCATGGGCAGGAGCGGCTCACCTGTCGCCAGGTCTTCGATCGTCTTGTTCGGAAACGAGAAATTCTCCTTGGGCGCCGTCAGTGTGCCGTCGCCGGCCACTTCCGCCGAAAGCCTTGCCGGAGGATCCGACAAGTCCGGATCGACGATCTTCGCCCACGTGGTCGAGAGCTGGATCACTCCTCGATCGAGCGTGTAGTTGTAGTTGGCCGCCTGAGCGGCACCCGTCATGGCGGAAAACGACACGATCGCGACCAGCGCCGCCAGTGCCAATCCTATTTTGCGTCCTAAGTGAGTCATCATGCTCCTTTTTCTGTCTGCATTCCCTGCAAAAAATTTGCAGTCTGGATGGATGAGGGAGGCACTCCGGCGAGGCAGGGATCTCACCGAAGCACCTCCTCATCCTGATTCCGCGGGGAGGGACCGCGCTAGCGAGCGGCTATTCCAGCCCTCGCGGACTTGTCGCCTCGTGTCGAGGCTGGGACCTTGTGCACCCCATAAGAACTCTCCCTCCTGGATGGTTCAACTCATCCCTCGTATCCATTACGAACCCTGCGGATTCCCCTCTCCTAGCCGATCGGATCGGCTCGCCGGAGACCTCTCCGGCCTTGCCTATATGTACTTGATTGTTCAAGATTTGTCAAGTAAAACGAGACTCGCCCGTTCACCGGGTGATGTTCGGGATACCGCCTCTGCGGCCGGCAGCTCGATGCCACCCCAATCCGGCACCGATCGACGGTCGGGCCCGCCCCTTCGCATTGAAGGAGCGGGCCCATCCATCTATCGATTCTCGTCGGTCACCACAGCCGGCCGGTTCAGCCGACCGTGATCTTGGCGGTCGCCTTCTTCGAGTCGACGCCACTTCCGCTGGCCGTGAAGTTGAGGGAGATCTTCTTCCCCTTCTTGGCCTGCTTCTTGACCGTCACCTTGAATTTCAGGACCTTGGTCGATCCCGAGGCGAGGCTGCCGACCGTCTGGCAGCCCTTGACCTTGACGAACTTCTTCGGTGCCTTCACACACACCTTCACCCCACTGGCGGTCTCACCGCCGGCGTTGGTGACGATCGCGGTGATGGTGCCCTTCTTGCCGCGCTTCACCTTGAGCGACTTCGGGCTGGCGACCAGAGTCGCGAGCTTCGCCGGGCCGCCGGTGCACTTGCCGGGATTGGCGGCGCACCAGTCGTAGTCCGGACATCCCATCTTCGTCGGATTCGCATCGCAGTAGCCAGAGCAGCCAGGCAGCGACGGATCCGCGATGCAGGGGCTCGGACCGGGCTCGATCGGAGCATCGGTGGTGGTGAACGTCCGGTCCGCGCCGTAGCGCTTCACGCCCAGATCGTTCGTGGCCACCACGCGGTAGTGGTATTCCGTGCCCTTGGTGAGGCCGGTGAGCCCGGCGTCGACCGGTGAACCGGAGCCTGATGCTTCGAGCTCCTGGGTGGCGGTGGTCTCTCCGTACTCGTCGCTCGTGCCGTACTCGAAGTACGCCTCCGAGTCACGCCCGTTGGTCGCGACCGAACCGTTGAGTGACGCGGTCTCGTTGGTGACACCGACCGCGTTACCCGTCTTGGCCTGGTTGATCAGGGCCTTGCCGGGCACGATCGAGACCGTACCGGCGTTGTTGACCGCGTCGGGATCTGCCCCCGAGGCCGCGTAGGCCAGATCTGTCAGACCGTCGCCGTCAATGTCTCCCAGCGACGTGATCATGTCACCCGATCCGACGTTGGCACCAGAACCCAGCAGGGCAATACCCGCCTCCGGGGTCAGGTCCGGTCCCAGCCCGAGTTCCAGATTTTCAGGCGCGGACGCCTGTCCGAACACGACATAGCCGGCACCCACTCCGGTAACTCCATCCACCGGTGTGGCCGAGGCCGAGATGAACGTGTCGTCCAACCCATCACCATTGAAATCACCGATCGGAACCGTCCGCTTTCCGATACCCGAGGCCAAGCTGCCCCCGAGCGCGTAGTAGCCGGTGCCGGGCTCCAGATCGAATCCGGTCACAATCGCGCCGGCAGTTCCCGGAGCGGGCAGGTAGAGGAAGGATTGGATACCACCGTTGGGGTCCAGGAATCCCTGTACGCCGACGGTCAGATCGTCCCTTCCATCACCGTTCAGATCGCCCGTGTTGTAGGCGCTGCTGGCAGAAATGGCGGGCGTTGCCAGGGTAACTCCCATCGATGGCGTGAAAGTACCCAGGTCATAGGTGGCATCGGTCCAATTGATTCCGTAGAGGATCTCTGATCCACCTGCCGGCCTCGCGGGACCGAAGGCCAGGCTCAGGTCGTCCTTTCCATCGGCGTTGATGTCGGCGACCCGGTTGATCGTGGTGTTGCCTCCGAAGCCGTTGACATTGGTGAGCGTCAGCATGTCCGTCGCCGGAAGAGTGGCCAGATCGACGGGTCCGACCCGCGCGCCGGCCTTGATGACCAGGATCTCATCGACCGATGCGGCCGACAGGACCAGTTCCCGCGATCCGTCGCCGTTGAAGTCCAAGGTAGCCACCTGGTCTTCGGTACCGATGCCGATAGCTTCCGAATCATTGAGCTGGTAGCCCTGGGAACTGGTCATCGTCGCCGGGTCCAGACATCTTGCCGGTGCGCCTGAGGCGCAGATCGGAAGGGTGCTCGGATCCTCAACGCCATAGACGACGTAGTTCGAGGCGCCTGCCCCATAGGTGACGAACTGATCGGGTGTACCGTCACCATTCCAGTCGCCGAGGTTGTAGGCGGTAACGGTTCCCGCGGTCGGAGCGATCCGATAGCCGTAGCTCGCGGGGGTGTTGGCAACGCTGGTGGTTCCCCGTCCGGAGGGCGAGGTGAACTGGATGTAGAGCCCGGGGTTCGTGGCACCGCCGGAGTTCATCCCGAGATCGTCGACTCCATCACCGTTGATGTCTCCGACGTTCTCGAGCGACTTGCCCAGAGCGGCGTTGGCGGCCCCGCCCGTGTAGACGGTGTTCGCACCGGCCCCGACCTTGATGCTCGGATCAGGATTCGGGACGTTCTTGGTCCAGTTGTACTCGGCAACGGGACCGTAGCCCGTCGCAGTCCCGGCCTTGATCTGGACCGTGTGTGGGCCGTTGGCCACCGAATAGGTGATCGTTCCCGAGTTGCACTGGATGAAGGCGGCGCCATCCAGGCTGCATTGGTAGAGGTTGGGCAACCCGACTTCCCCGGTTCCGCCGGTGAAGCTGAACACGTCATTCGGCGACGATGTATTCGGGTTGGCCGGCGTCGCCGTCAGGGCCGGTGGCTGTGCCGGGGCCGGAAGGTTCTGGCTCCATACGTAGCTCGCGATCGGGCCCTGAGTCGAAATATTCGTGGACTCGCGAACCGCGACGTCAAAGGTCTGTGAACCATTGGCCGGCGCATATGTCCTGAAGTACGGCGGAGCGCCCGCAGTCGTACCACAGGCGACCCATCCGGCTGTCGGGGCAGGAGGCGATGAGGTCAGGTACTGACGACAGTAGAAGCGCAACGGCGTTACGACCGAGGTTTCTCCGGCACCCACCTGATACTCGAATCGCACGGTGCCTTGAGTCGTATTGGGGTTGCTGGGCTGCATGGTGATCGCGGGCGCGGCAGTCGCGGCTCCCATCGCGGCGGGCGCGGCGACCATGACCCCGGCCGCGACGACCAATCCGGTCAGCGCGAAGCGCAATCTGCGCCCCAGGCCTTTTCTATTTCGAAGTCTTTTCATTGCTCTCTTCTCTCCATTCATTCATTGGTGGATGCCGAGCCCGAGGAACCCGGGAATTGCACCCGCACCCCAGGCCGTTGACCTGATTCCTGTTTACGGTCGACGGAGGTGATGAGGGATGGCCGGCGAGACCGCATGTGATCTCGCCCTTTGGACGGCACGGAGGAACCCCGGATTGCTTCCGGCACCAACAAACGTTGTCGTGTTCCCTGCACCATCCCCTTGTCTCCTCCTCAGCATTTGCGGGCGATCGACCCAGCACATACCGTCCCGATCTCCCCGCTGGCCGACCTCTCCTGGCCGACCATCTCCGCTACTTGCGCTACGCGCTGTATCAATAACAGACATGCACAAGTTTTGTCAAGTATTCAACTGTTCTCGAATACATGATGGTCGATCAGAGCATCTTTTTCGCCTTTATCAAGCCATTGTGAAGCTCCGAAGGCATCCGGCCGTCCGGGTCGACGCCGCTACCTAGAGCTCGATCGTGCCGTTCTGGAACTCGAGACTGTTCAGCGGGCTCGGGCAGAGGAACAACCCACCCGTCTTCTGAACGTTCTGGGGTCCGCCCGCGAATGATCGAATCACCGGGCTGGAACCGGCATCGCTGTACGTGCCGGTGACCGCACCCAGAGACGTGGTGCTGTAGTGACAGTCGAATCCGACGTCGATGACAACGGATCCCGTCACCGATGCCGCACCGCCGGCGAAGGCAGCGTTCAGGCTGCTATTGGACAGGTCCGCAGGCAAGCTCGTCAGGTCGCAGGGCGAGGTGTGAACGATGTCGCTGATTTCACCCGTTCCGGAATCCCAGGTGAAGTCGACGTTGCACACAGAAAGCCCGACGGCGACGATGTCCATGTTTCCGTCACCGGTCGCGGCCGACGCCGAACCGGTCGTGAGAGATACGGCCGCGAGTGTGATGGTCCCGACCAAACACAACTTCTTCAATAGCCTCATGCATTCTCCTTAGAAGTGATTCAGCAGCACGAAAAACCCCGGGGCGGCCAAGGCCGCCCCGGGGTAGCTCGACTCATGCATCCATCAGAGTCGAAACGAGCACTAGGAATTCCTAGAGCTCGATGGTGCCGTTCTGCAGCTCGACTCCGACCAGCGGATTCGGGCAGAGGAAGAACCCGCCTGTCTTGGCGACGTTCTTCGGTCCGCCGTCGAACGAGCGGATGCCGCCGGCGTCACTGTAGGTGCCGGTGATCGCACCCAGAGACGAGGTGTTGTAGGTGCAGGTGAAGCCGATGTCGGCAACAACGGTACCGGTCAGCGACGCAACGCCACTCGAGAACGACGCAGCCAGGGTGCTGTCCGTGATGTCGATCGGAATGCTCTCGTAGTAGCAGGGCGCCGTCGGGGCGAGATTCGTGATGTTGGTGCCGTCCCAATGGAAATTGACGTTACAGGCGGTACCGCCATCAACGACGACGTCGACGTTTCCGTCACCGGTGGCAGCCGAAGCGGAACCGGCGGCCAATGCTCCCACGGCGAGCATGGCAACCACGGCCATACCCAGCTTCTTCACATACCTCATGTGTGTGTCTCCTCCGGCCCAATCGGGTTGGTCTCTTGACCACGGCGTTCATGCCTATCCCCAGTAAACCGACCAGACCTCAATGTTGGGGATGACGAGATGTATATCGAGTGATTTGATGTTTGTCAAGTACTCAATGTATCCTGAGCAATAGAGGTTGGCGCCGCCATCATGTGAGCCAATGGCCGGCCACACTCGGGGCTTCGCATGTCCGACCCACCCTTCCAAGCAGAATGCGGGCCTGCTGGATGGAGATTCCAGGCAAGAAGTCGGCCGCCGGAAGGGACCAGACCGAGTCAGGGCACAACGAAGACTGGGCGTGGCGAGCAGAGTACTCCGCCCACCACGCCCGTTCTGGCGTCTTCCATGACCTCGTCGCGCCCGAAGACGCGAACTCCAAATCCGTCTCCACTCACTCTCCCTGAGCGAACGAGTTTCAGATTACTCCAAATAGATAGATCAATCAACTACAGCCGCTCGCACAGGATCGTTCGCGTCATGCGAGGTCGGCTCGTGCGTATGGACCACCTCGGCTTCGAATACGGAGCCGCCCGGGTCAGACGTCCAACTCGGGAATGAACCGCCGAATGTGCTCTGAGATCGTTTCGCGAACCCAGCGCTTCGTGTCCGAGTCCGCCATCCGGTAGCGGCCTAGCAGCATCGCCTGATCGTCCAGCGGCAGTCCGGCGATCTCCCAGGACACAACGAGGCGCTCGAACAACAGCTCCGTCCTCCGCTGCCAGATGTCATCGACGCTGGCGGCGTCACTCACCATTTCGGAGCGGAACTGCCTGATGGTCCCCGAGGTCAACTTCTGCCGTAGAACCAGGACGTTCCCATCCGAATCGCTATAGCTGGACGTCGGACTCTTTGCCTTCGGCTGTCTGATCTTTCGGTTGCGCTTCTTCGCCATCGATCTCATCTTGACGGTTCAAGAGCTCCGCGTCTCCGAGACCACCGAAACGGTGGCGTTGCTGCGAGTCCTGGCTGGCCAATTCGGCGACCGCCGAGTAGAGGATCACGTCAAGCACCAGGCCGAAGACAGCCCCGAACTGGGCTTCGACGAAAGAAAAGACCCGCGTCACGAAGATCGACACGAGCAGAGCCCGGCCGAAGTTGGAGTACGCGGCCTGATGCTCGCCCTTGCGCATCTTGAGGATGCCGATGCCGACGAAAACCACCGAAGTGAGGATCGACAGGGTCCGGGCGACCGTCAGGAAGTCAACGCTCTCGTGAGGAACCCTGCCGTGGTTCTGAGATTCCACGCCGAGGTCAAGCTGAAGATCGAGGACTCCGAGCAGGGAAACAGCCCCCCAGGCGATCACGATCGCGATCACGGCGGATCCGAATCTCGGCCGTAGAGTCAGCGCCGTGATCCGGGCGTGCAGGCGGTCGATGAAAAGGCTCGCCTTGGATGGCGACTTGGTCGGGGCGAGTGCGATCTCCGCGAAATAGGCCCTTGTTCTGGCCACACGCGGATCCGACTGATCCGATTGATCAAGGAGGGCGTTGGCCACGGTGAGATCGTCCTTGCCGAACTCGCCGGTGACTGTCTGAGGCAGGAAGGCCATGGCATTGGCCAGCGCGGTCTGCGAGTTCAGGGTCTGTCGCCGGGACAGCTCCCGGACGATCAGGAAGAGCACGATGAAGACGATGTAGATGATGCCGGCGGCGGGCTTGAAGAAGTAGTTGTTGTCCGCGGTGATGAACTTGCCCAGTTCGTCGATGAAGAACCCGAATCCGATCCCGCCGATGATCGCGGTGGCAGTCTTGCTCCACCCGTTCAGGTAGATCAGCGAAAACCAGATCGCGATCAGCATGAAGATGCCCCCGTAGAGAAGGTGGGCGATGTGAAGTCCACCTCCCCCCAGTTGCGGATAGTTCGTCAGCCAAAGCTGGGTGCGTATCACCAGGATCGTCGTGACCGACGCCAGAAGAAACCACTCGAGCTTCTCAACGAAGTCATAGCGTCTGATCGGATTGTTGATCAGACGCCCGACCAGATCTCTGCCCCCCGGATTCACATGTCCATTTAACCCGCGCGAGCGGACATCCAGTGGGACTGCGGCGCGCGACGATGGCACGGTTCCCGATAGGTAGGACCCGGGAACCGCACCAGTCGCATCACACTGGCGTGGACACTCAGGGAGACGAGCTAATCCACACCTTCCATACGCACTGACCGTCTAGGGAGAGCGACGGCAGCCACGTAAGCTCTGAACCGTCCCGGCCTCTTGCCGGGACGATCGTTCAACCGGTTTCACCATCCGTGTCCGGTCAAATCCGTGGCGACCACACCCCCACCCCCTCATAGGATCCCCCGGGGTGTGATCGCCGCTTCGGCTGGAAGGCCAACTCATTTGACCTTCGCTCTTGCCGTAGCAGTTTGAAATTTGAGTAAGTTCTTTCATGTCTTCTGACGCGCGGCTTGAGTTCCTGATTCATTGAGGCGAAGCGGCACCCCGGGGGTGCAGGGAACCCGCCGGGGCGCCTATTCACCTTGTCTCTTCCGCGAGGCCCGCTAACGGACTGCGATATTCACCTTCGCGGCATTGTCGGCCACCTCAAGAACAGAGGCGGTAAACGAGAGCGTTCCCTTCGTACCCCGCGTCACCTGCCTCTCGACGATGACCATGAACTCCTTGATCAAGTCGGACGAAGCCACGAGGCAAGCTCTGAAAATTGTTTTGATCCGCTTCACAAATTCTCCTTTGGTCCTCATATTGGCCTCCCACGTGGCCTTGGCAATCCATTTGGCGTCCGCGATCCGGAAAACTGCCTTGAGGACCCTTCCTCGGTGGATCTGGGCGATAGTAAACCCGATCACTCAGGACTTGTCAAGTAAAAGATTGTTTTTGAGGAATACAACGGTCTATCGCTCCTTCCACGCGCCTCCGAAAATCGGCGAAACCGGAAGGTGGCCTACACGTCGAGGTACGCGTCGACTGCGAATGAGCCCGACAGTCGGGCGAAGGATGCTGCTGTTCGGCTGGCCCAGCCGGAACGGAGGTCCAAGTTCCGGAGATTCCCGCCATCGGAAGGTGATACCTACAGGTGATGTCGTTGAACGTCATTTCACCGTGCCGGTGCCTGCGTTGGCCGAAGCCGGTCCGGCAGCGATGGTACCTGCGACAACAACGGCCACACCAGAGTCGATAGTTTGCGAATACGTTCCATTTATGCCTCCCCTTCTTCCCGTTCATTCAACCCCGCGTCGGTTTCATGGTGGTCTGATGGTTGGCGCGTCCGCTCTCGCCGGAAACTCGAAAGGCGGTCCGCGACCGAAGCCGCGAACCGCCCTTGCGAGGGACTACGAACTACTTACCGGTGATCTAGACTTCGAAATCTGCTTCGATATCAAAGTCAACCGGGCTCGGGCAGAGGAAGCTACTGCCAGGGGTCTTGACCAGCGTTCCGCTACCGGTAACCCTGACGATGTCGGGCGGCGGGGGCGGTGTTCCTCCCGGAATGAAGGTCCACGTTCCGGACAGGTTAGTAACGTTGTAGGTGCAGTTAACACCGAAAACGTTAACGCGAATAACACCGTTTACAGTCGCCGGGCCGGTACCCGAACCAGGAGATGTCTCCGGACCAAACGCAACACTCAGGGTGGTCGGAGGTTCAACCACTGTCGCCGCGCAACCTGACGTGGCGAAATTGCTCAGCACCGCCGGGCTTCCAGCGGGCGGAGGCGGATTCACCGGCGGGGGCGGATTGGCTCCCGTATCCCAGTCAAACGTCACCGTACAGGCGGTGCCGTCGATGGTCACCGTACTGGTACCAGATCCGGTCGCGGCCGAGGCCGGTCCGGCTGCCGCGAACGCACCCACGGCCACCAGGGCCACGGTAAGTGCCAGCAGCTTGCGTACATGCTTCATATGCACTTCTCCTCCTGTCCGCCCACTTGACCCTTCTGGTCGCACTTCTCTCCTGCTCCCGTCTCAGTGAACGAACAATATTCTGGGAGCCACTCGAACTTAGTCGATTACTCAAATTTAATCAACCATTAATCGACGGATACCAAATTTTCACTATTTGGCGCCAGAACTGCCGAGCAGCGCACCAGCGGCGACGGTCCCGGACCATCAAGCCGGAGCCGCCACTTCGGCATGACCGCCTGAGCTGAAAGGAAGTCACAGCAGCAGAGCTGGTCGCAGCCATGCCTGGGCATACACGAACTCCCGGATGCCTGTGAAATAGGCATTGACGGATGCCTCCCCCGTCGCTGGGGGTTCTCAGAACGAAGTCACCTTGATGACGCCATTCGGCAGCGAGACCGCACAGAAACGATCCCGCAGCTGCCTCGTCAAGGCACCGATGGACGATCGCCGTGATCGCGGGGACGGGCTGATGTCCGACCGAGAGGTACAACATCGCCCCTCGCCAAGTCCGCCACCGGACGGCAGCGGACTTGGCGAGTTGCGGGAGAGAATGCCCTCAGAACGAAGTCACGCTGATATAGCCGGCGGCACCCAACGGATTCGGGCAGAGAAACGAACCCGAGACCTTGTTGAACACGACGTTGATGATCGCGGTGTTGGCGCTGTTCGTACCGGTGTAGCTGGTCGCGTCGTAGACGCACGTAACCCCGATGGTGGTCGCCAACCGGATCGTGCCACTGCCGCTCAAGAGTCCCGTGCCGGCGAAAGTGATTCCAAACGAAGTCGCCGGATTTTGAAAGGCAATGCCCGCACAGCCCGGATCCAGTGAATCCTCGACCATGTTGTCAATCGTAATATTGACCAGATTCGGATCGTTGGGAGCACCTGTGTTATCGAATGTCACATCACACGGGGTCCCGGAACCCAGATAGATGTAGCCGGATCCCGCGCTCGCGGCACTCGCGCCGATGGCAACGATGACCGTGATCGCAATCATCGAAATCGACAGGGTCATGAGTCGCTTCATGCGTATCTCCTCTTTAGTTCCCGGAGGCCAGCTGCCTGACATGACGGGTCAGCAGCCAACCACCCGGTTCGGTTGTCTCGAGGCTCATCCTCGATGTGGTGACTATTCAAGCTATTTTCTCAAGGGATCTCAAGTAAGGGCCGGCATCGCCGGTGGGTCCCAACGACCACTTGGGAACCACCGGCCGACCTCAAGCCGGCGAATCTAGAATTTCGACTTGCCCGACTAGTCAGCGAGAAACAGGTAGACGTCGAAATCAAACTCGATCTCGCTGGGACACAGGAAGTTGCTCCCTGAGGCCCTGTACGCCAAGCCGCCGCCAATGACGTTGATCGGATCCGTGCCCGAATGCGTCCCGGCCAACCCGGATACGGGGTAGTTGCAGACGATCCCCGCGGTGTTGATCCTGACTGTGCCGTTCCAGGTCACGGTTCCTCCCGACCCGAAGGTGATCGTCAGCGTGGTCGGGGGTTCGACGAGCGAATACGGGCAACCCGACAGAAAGAAATTGCTCAACGTCACCGGGCTGCCCGTCGGCGGGTCTGGGTTGCCAGAACCCGTGTCCCAGACGAACGTGGTCGTGCAGGGCTGGTTCTTGATCATCACGGTGCTGGAACCGAACCCGGTCGCGGCCGAAGCCTGCCCGGCACCGATCGCACCTACCGCCACCATCGACAGCAAAAGAATCACGAGTCGCTTCATGCGTATCTCCAATCAGCCCCCACGACCGGCCGCGTCCACGGCCTCTGGCGTCCCTGCCAACAGCCAAACGGTCCGATTCGTCCTGAGAGCCTCACCGAGGACCTTCACCCGATTAGATTCGATCACCCACCCGGTGTCAACCGCTCGGTCTCACGTCAGACCTGTCAAAAATCCTTCAGCCACATCGAGACCTCGCTCGGGTTGGGACAGGGGAATGTTGCCGCCGCCGTTCCCTTGATCCGTGCCTGGTACAGCGTATTCCGGCCCGCCATGCCGGAGAACGTGTAAGTGCAGAGATATCCGCCCCACGAGACCCGGATCCTGCCGTCGGCCAGGACATTGCGATCGCCGTCGAAATACAGATCGACAAAGGTGTTGGGATTCACAACGTCAAACCAGCAAGACGAGTAGACGTCGACGTTGTCGATCGTGGCATAACTCGGCCACGGATCTTCCGGATACCCGATGCTGTCGTAGGTGATCAGGCAAGATTCGTCCTCGATAGTCAGGACACTTTCCTGCGGCCAGAGCAAGACCATCTCCATGTCGGCGGGATTCGGACACGGGCTGGAGCCGGAAATCCTGGACAGAGATCCGCCGATCTCCACCATCGCGTACCCATAGGTGCCCACTTCAGCGCTCAGAGCGTAGTCACAGGTCACCGACGACATCGAGATGGAAATCGTGCCGTTCGCCTCGACGAGGCTATAGCCATCGAGGTCCAGATCGATGTCGGTGCCCGGGTTCACCGTGCTGAAAGCGCAGCCAGGGTCTTCGCGGACATCGTCGATCGCGATCGTGCTAGGTGCGGGAAAAGTCGATACCTCGGAACTGGCGTCAAAAGTGTAGGAGCATGAATTCCCTCCGATGGACAGGTTTCCGAAGCCCATGGTCGCGCCAGCCGAACTCGTTACAAGGCCCGCTAGGGCGATCGCGGCTGCTACCCCCAGCAGAATCATCCTGATTCTGGTCATCGTTGCGTCTCCTTCTACCTCCCACGGCCGGCCGTCAGTTTGGCCAATGGCGCCCCGCGAAGATTCCCGCCCGGTCCGTTTGCCGTGAGAAGATCTCACTGAAGGACCTTCTCGATTAGATCCGATCGCCCACCGGCTGTCAACCGAGTGGGTCCCGCCTGGCCAAGCGACGGGACCCATCCCGATCATCGGACCGCGGCAAGCTCAGAAGGAAAGCACGCTCAGATGTCCCAGCGGAAGCGACGGCGGACAGCTGCCGGGGCCCGAGAAGAGTGTGAAAGCCGCGAAGATGACCGCCGTGTTGGCACTGTTCGAACCGGTGACGCTGGTCGCGTCAAACGTGCAGATCGCTCCGGAAATCGTGAGATCGACACGAACCATGCCGGTTCCCGTGAGTAGTCCGTTGCCGGCGAAATTGATCGACATCGACGTCACCGGATTGATGAAGTCAACTCCCGCGCAATCCGGATCCGACGGAACTTCAACGATGTTGTCCAGCGTGATGCTGTTGGGCGTCGGATCGGTCGGACCACCGGTGTTGTTGAAGGTGACATCGCACGGAGCACCGCCCGCGGTCACGTACCCGTTGCCGGCGCTCGCACTGCCGGCGCCGATCGCTCCGATGGTGCAAGCCGCGACCATCGAGAGCAGCACAATCCTGAATCGCTTCATGCGTCTCCAATCGACCCTCATGACTGGTCACTCCAGTGACCTTGGCGTCCCTGCCAAAAACCACCCGATCCGGTTTGTCTTGAGAGTCCTCGCTGAGGATCTGTTGAGATTAGACCCGATCGACCGCGCCATATCAAGCCGGAAATCCGCCCGTGATCGCCCGCTCTACGCGCATCGCCTAGAACGAGAGCACGTTGACGACTCCGTTCGGAATCGAAACCGGGCACAAAAAGGAGCCGCCGGACCTGGTGAACGCCCCCGTAATGATCGCGGTGGTCGCGGTGTTCGTTCCCGTGAAGCTGGTCGAATCGTAGAAGCAGGTCAGCCCGGCCCGGTCGGCACGGATACGGACTAGACCGCTTCCGGAGAGAGTTCCGTTGCCCGCAAAGTTGATCACCAACGACGTGGCCGGATTTTGGATCGTAAGACCCGCACAATCGGGGTCGAGCGGGTCCTCCACGACGTTGTTTACGGTGATGCTGTTGGGCGTCGGATCGGTCGGGCCACCAGTGTTGGCGAATGTCAGGTCACAGGGTGGCCCACCGATGCTGGCGTTGCCGATTCCGGCACTCGCACCGCCGGCGGCGGCGACACCGGCGGCGGCGATCACCAGGATCGAACCGAGGAATACCTTGAGTCGCTTCATGCGTTCTCCTATTCGGCCCTCACGGCCGGCCGCCCATGCGGCCTACGGCGTCCCTGCCGAAAATCCACCCGGTCCGGTTGCCTCGAGAGCCCTCACTGAGGACCTGCACCGATTAGACCCGCCGGCCCGCTCCGTGTCAACCATCGCTCATCGCTGGTTCCTGCGATTCAGATGCGAATGCTCCTTGATCTCACGGACATCGACCTCCACCGGTTCGATTCCGGCTGCCTCGAGATTCTCGATGGCCTGATCCAGACCGACCTTCTGCTCGTCCAGCACGTGGCGGGCGAGAGCGAGGCGATACTCGGCGAATACGGTGGGGGCCACATCGAGGGCCTGGGCCAACGCGGCCATCGTTCTCGGTGAGGCGCGGCGCTTTCCGAGTTCGATCGCGGCGATCTGGGCGGCGCTGGTGCCTTCCTTGTCCACCGCGAACGCGCTGTGAGCGAGACGGTCGCGACTCCAGCCCTTGGCCTTTCGGAGTTCGGGCAGGGTCTGCCTTATGTCTTTCATTCGCACCGGCCAATGAAAGACTAATCGCTACGTCATGGCAAGAGACACCATGTATTTAGACAGCTTGTATCGCCTTCCGGCGCGAACCTAGGGGCGGTGGAAGTGCAGCAGCGCCATCTCGGTGCGATGAGTCACGGCCTTGCGTTCCTCGTCGTCGAGCTTGGCCAGACGCACGGCCGCTTCAGCCTGCAGATCGGTGGCCCGGTCCAGCAGCGCGACGATCTCGTCGGTCAGCTGAGCGTAGGCCTCGTCGTCGAACTCGAGATCGACCCAGGCGACCGCGGTCTTCGGATCGTCGAAGCCCTTCGCCTCGGCGGCGGCGGTCATGTTGGTCCAGATCTGCTGGATCGTCTGATCGAAGAGCTCGCGGCGGATCGACTCGGGCAGCATCGTCCAATGCTCCTCGTCGAGCCTCGCCCGCATCGTCGCGCGGTAGAAATGCTCGAGCGCTCCACGGACCGGGGCCGTGCGGACCAGCTCGATCGCGTCGCAGCCCTCAAGAATCTTCACGTGGTAGCTGACGTTGCCCAGGGGCTCACCCAGCTTGGTCGCGAGCTCACTGGGGCTGGCGACTTCCTTGTTAAGTGATTGAAGGATCCTCTGGCGGAGCGGGTGACCCAGCGCCTTGATGACTCGAACGTCAACGGCGGTGGCCTCGGCCTTCTTGGTTTCCTTCTTCTTCTTGGTCTTGGTCTTGGTGCTAATCGTCTTGCCGCTCATTGGATCTCCGGTCTTTTGCGGAGCTTTTCTCGCGCTCGGTACAACCTGACCTTAACGGTTCCTTCGGGTATACCAAGATGCTCAGCAATTGCTGATTGTGTCAGATCACTCTCGTATCTTAGCTTGAGCAGCTCCCGGTCCTGCTCAGAAAGCGATTCGAAGGCCCCCCAGATGGCCGATCCCTCGACCAGCGCGAGCAGCTCTCCGTCCTCCTCCGCGACCAGATCCGGGAACTCGACCGGGTCCGGCACCCGGCGCTCCCTCTCCCTCAGCGCCTCGTTCCTCGCGATCTGAGAAATCCACTCTTTCTTTCGATTCGGATCAAGAAGTTTGTGCTGATTTTTCCAGGCTCTCATCAAGGCGTTTTGGGCCATATCTTCAGCTTCAGAGCGCGATCGGGCATAGCGGCGAGTCACCCTCAGACAAGTTTCTCGCAACTTTTCCCAATCCCACGAATCGTTGGATGAAACGATTCTGACCACTCGGAGGGTCTATATCGGTATGAGCCACAATTTTGCCGAAATTTCCCCAGATCCGGAAGCCGCGTACGACCTGATCGCAGGCCATTACGACGGCTTCACCGCCCACCACGACTACGACGTCTGGCTGGACAGCCTCCTGCCCGCGCTGAACGTTCACGGCCTCAGCGGCGACCAGCTGCTGGATGCCGGATGCGGCACCGGCAAGAGTTCCCTGCCGATGCTCGACCGCGGCTGGCAGGTCACGGCCTGTGACAACTCGGCCGAGATGCTGGAGCGATTGCGGGCCAAGGCGGGCCATCGAATGCGAATCGAACAGACCGATCTGCGCACGATGCCCGTCCTGGGTGATTTCGACCTGATCCTGTGCCTCGGCGACGTGCTCAACTACTGCGCGGTCACCACCCCCCTCTCCACCTCTCTCAGGGGCCTGGCCGCGAACCTCGCGCCCGACGGGTTGCTGCTCTTCGACCTGAACACGGTCGCCACCTACCGCACCTTCTTCGCCGAAGTCCAGGAGGTCGAGGTCTCGGGCCAGCGCGTCACCTGGCGGGGACTCGGTGACGGCACCGCCGAACCCGGGGCACTCGCCGAGTCGGTCATGGAGATCGCGCCGCCCGGAGGCGAGCCGCTGACCCGGGCCGTCCACCGGCAACGGCATCTGAGCGAAGACGAGGTCAGAAGCTCCATGGCCGAGGCCGGGCTGGAATGCCTCGACGTCTTCGGCCAGGGATTCGACGCCGTTCTCGAGCGGCCACTCGAGGAGAACCGTCATACCAAAACGATTTACATCGCCAGAGTTCAAACCCACAAGGAGAATAGGAGGTGAGACATGAAGCCCCAGGAGATCAAGGTCCCGGCGACCCCGCGCGCTTCCGTCCAGAAGGGCGGCTGAATGGTGGGGGTGGTCGCTCGTATGAGCGGCCACCCCGTCACTATCGCCTGAAGCGCTCGATCGAGATCTACCCCGCGCCCGATCACTCGATTCATCTGATCAACGACGGGATCGGCAGCTACTTCCTGATCCCGGAACCGACCGAATCGGACCGGCTGGTCCTGGATCTGCTGAGAAGCGGATTCCTGACCCGGGATCAGATCGCCGACGAGCTGATGAAACGCGGACTCGAAACGGGCACTCTCGACACATCACTGACCGAACTGACCAAATCGGGTCATCTCGAAACCAGGACCGGCGACGCCGGGCTGGACGTCCGGGCGGCCGAACGGTTCGACCGCCAGCTGATCTACTTTTCCGACATATGCCCGACCGGCGAAGGCGGCGAGCTGCTTCAGATGAAGCTGCGCGAAGCCAAGGTGGTCATCCTCGGATGCGGCGGCCTCGGATCATGGGCCGCATGCGGCCTTGTCTGCGCCGGGATCGGTGACGTCACGCTGATCGACGACGACACGGTCGAGCTCAGCAATCTGAACCGCCAGCTGCTGTTCAAGGAATCCGATATCGGCACACCCAAGGTCGAGGCGGCCGCACTGGCCCTCTCGAGATACGACTCCACCCTGAGGGTCACCCCGGTCAGGCGAAGGGTCGAATCCGCCGAGGACGTGGCCGAGCTGATCGATGGCGCCGACCTGCTGGTCGCCACCGCCGACTGGCCGCCCTATGAGCTGCCCCGATGGATCAACCAGGCCAGCCTGGAGACGGGGGTGCCGTATCTGACCGCGGGACAGTTCCCACCGCTGATCCGGATCGGGCCGATGGTCATCCCCGGACGCACATCCTGCCTGGAATGCCAGGAGCGGGCGGTGAGTCGCGACTACCCGATGTACGACGAACTGGCCGATTTCCGTTCCGGGAATCCGACCACGGCGAGCACCCTGGGTGCCGCTTCGGGCATGATCGGATCGATCATCGCCATGGAGGCCATTCATCTGCTGACCGGCGCGGTCGACCCGGCCACCCTGAACCGGGTTCTGCTCATGGATCTGCGGACGATGGAGTCCGAGTACGAGGCGGTGACCCCCGAACCGGACTGCGTCTGCTCGCGGATCAGGGTTCCCGTAGCTTGACCCGGGGATCGATCGCCGCGTAGATCAGATCGACCGCGATGTTCACGACGACGATGAAGATGGCCGAGACGATGACCACGCCCTGAACAACCGGCAGGTCGGAGCGCTCCACGGACGAGGTGAGCAGGCCGCCGAGTCCGGGAACGTTGAAAACGGTCTCGACCAGAATCACGTTGCCGGCCAGGATCAGACTGACATCGATGCCGACCAGGGTGAGCATCGGTGCCAGTCCGCTCCTGGCGGCATGGCCCCACAGCACCGATCGCTCCGGCAGGCCCCGTGCGCGGGCGGCGGTCACGTAGGCACTGCCCAGCTGCTCGACCATCGCCGACCGCGTGAATCGCGTGTAGACCGCGGCCGAAGAAAGACCGAGCACCAGCCAGGGCAGGATCAGAGCGGCCATCTTCTCGAGGAAACCGTCCGCGTCGATGTAGGCGCCGATCCCGGGGAAGATCGGCAGCAGCGAGCCGGCGCCGGCGGCGAACAGGATCAGCGCCACGTAGCCGAGCCAGAACACGGGGGCCGAAAGCAGCGCCAGCGAAGCGATGCCGGTCGCGCGGTCGAACCTCGAGGAGGGACGGGCCGCGGTGGCCACCCCGAGAACGACACCCAATCCCAGCCAGATCACCACCGCGCCCGAGATCAGCAGCAGCGTCGCCGGAAGACGGTCGGAGATCAGATCGGTCACCGGAACCCCGTACTGGTAGCTGTGCCCCAGGTCGAAATGCAGCAGGAGGTCCCGCAGGTAGATCCCGAACTGGACGTAGACCGGCTGGTCCAGTCCGAGAGCGTGGCGAACCTCCTCCACCTGGGAGGGTGTGGCGAACCGGCCGGCCCTGATCACGGCCGAATCGCCGGACGGGAAGATGTAGAAGATGACGAAGACCAGCGCGCTGGCGGTGAGCACGAGCAGGGCGCCCCACAGAATCCGCCTGAGAACGTAGGCGGTCAACTCAGCAGTCCGAGTCGCCGGTGCACCTGGTCGCGTCGGAAAGCGAAACCATCGGCAGAGATGGATTGGCGTTGGCCCGGTCGATCACGTTGACGACATTCTCCGATGAGAGCGCCGGCACCTCGCTCCACACGATCGGTATCGCCGGGGCGACCCTGGTGATCGATCGGTCGATCGCTCCCCACGCGTCCGCGCGGCCTTCCGGATCCTCGATCCGCTTGGCACGATCGATCGCCCGGTTGATCGCCGGCACGTCGAGCTGCGGCCAGTTCGAGTTGTTCACCGGCAGGATCGCGTTGCCGTTGAATGTCTGATCCAACACGGTCTGGGCGTCGTCGAGCTGCCTGACCCAGCCGACGTTGGGGCAGATCGCGACCTCCGCGGCCGGGACGTTGCAGAAGCGGGAGTACATGATGTCCTGGGTGACCGCCCTCGCCTCGACGTCGATCCCGACCGCGTCGAAGGCCCGCTTCACGACCTCACCGGTCTTGCGGCCGATCCCGGTCGTGTCGGTCACCATGAGCAGTTCCTCGTCTCCGGTGTAGCGCCCGCCGGGGTATCCGGCCCGGCGCATGTACTTCGCCGCGACCTCGTCGTCGCCGCGCGGGTTGGCGAGGAAGTCGTAGCCCGGACCCTCGAGGCCGCCGGCCTGTTCGAAACCGGGGACCCGGGGCGGGATGAAATGCGTTGCCAGGGGACCGACGAAGGCTCCACCCCGGGCGAGCCGCATCGCCACGCGGTCCGCGGCCGCCACGATCGCCCGCCGGACGTTGACGTCGTTCAACGGTTCGATCGTGGTGTTCATCGCGGCGTAGAGGATCGCTCCGGCCGGAACCATCATCAGCTGATCCGGATGGTTCTCCGCGGTCCTCTCGAGCAGAACCGGATCGGGAGCGAAATCACCGTTGATCTGCGACTCGCCCTCGAGGATCCGCTCAGAGGCGGACCCGGTGTTGGTGAAACCGCTCTCGACACGGATCCGGTCGAGGAACGCCGGACGGAAATCACGGCTCCGCTCCCACTCCGGGTTCCTCACAAGCTCGATCTCGATCCCGGGGCGATGGCCGGTGAGTGCGCCCTGATCGTCGTTCGGGACCATGTAGGGGCCGGAAGAGACCACGTTCTGTGCGTAGGTCGACGGGATCTCCGCATCGAACTTCCTGGCGTAGCCCGCCGGAACCGGCGAGGTGAACGGCAGTGAGAAGGCATCGACCGCCAAGGGGGGCACCACGCCCGCGAACCGCAGCTCGAGGCGGTCCGGCGACAGCGCCGTGACCCCGGCGATATCGGGCGCCCGTTCCGGGTCCCGCTCGACCTGGCGCTTGGCGGCCGCGAAACCGCGCAGGGATCCGAGGTAGGGCTCGACATAGCCGTTGGCGACCCCGGGAAGCAGGCTGCGTTCGATCGCGTACTCGAAATCGGCGGCGACCACCGGCCTCGACACCGGCGGCGAGAAGCGGATGCCCGGACGGAGGTCGAACTCGATCGTGCCGGCCTTCACATCCACCTTGGGCAGGGTCCGGGCGATGTCCGGAATCAGCTTCGCCGGGGTTTCGTTGTCCGGTGTCAGCAATGTCCTCTGGGTCGCGAAGAGAACCATGAAGGCGTACTGGTTCTGTGCCACACCCGGATCGAGAGAGTCCACGTCACCCGAACCGAGGACCATCAGCTCACCACCGTATTTCGCGTCGGACGGCGGCGAGTAACGGGGAGCGAAGTCGTTCGCGGCCAGGTCGTCGCCGTCGCCGCCACCGCAGGCCGAGAGAACGACCGCCAGCAGCAGTCCGACGACCACCGGAGTCCGGCGGAAACGCGCCATGGCGGTCTCGGTCGTCATGTCGCCACCCTCCCGCCGAAGGTCAGGTCCCGCACATAGTCGGCGACCACGGTGCAGGCGAACACGGTGATGAGAAGCGCGGCTCCCGGGAAGACCATGATCCACCAGGTGTCGGGGAACAGGGTCGCGTCCCTGGCGATCATCCCTCCCCAGCTCGGGGTCGACGCGGGCACGCCGACACCGAGGAAGGTCAGGGCCGCCTCGGCCAGGATCGCCTGGGGCAGCAGGACGATCGCGAACACGAAGATCGAGGAGGCCAGGTTGGGAAGAACTTCGGTCGCCAGGATGCGAGCCGGGGACAGACCGGCGAGGCGGGCGGCGGTCACGTAGTCGGATTCACGGATGGCAAGGGTCTGGTTGCGAACTATACGCGCGACGACCGGCCAGGACGTCATGGCGATGACCAGGATCACGAGCGGTATTCCCGGGGTCAGAGTGCCGTTCAGGCAACCCCCTCCGGTCGAGCAGCTGGCGGTGATGCCGATCGCCAGCAGCAGATACGGGATCACGAGAAAGGTCTCGATCAGACGCGAGATGAGCGAGTCGGTGAGACCACGCCGGAACCCGGCGATCATGCCCAGGGTGACGCCCACCAGAAGTGAGAGCGCGGCCGCGCAGAAGGCGACCAGAAGCGACACCCTCGCGCCGTACAGGGTCCGGCTGAATACGTCACGGCCGAGGCCGTCGACGCCGAACCAGTGAGCCGCGCTCGGTCCGGCGGGGGTACCGAAGCTTCGCGAGAGGCTCGAGGTGTCGCTGGCCCCCGGCGCCGGAGATCCGGTGACGGACGTCAGTACCGGGGCGAAGATGGCGGTCAGCACCAGCAGAGCGAGTATCGTCAATGCGACCTTGACCGCCGTGCCCATGCCCCTTCGGCCCCAGGGCTGAGCGAAAGGCATCAGCGATGCATCAGGTGCGGAAACCGGATCCGTGGGCACGGGGCGACCGGCCTCTTCGTTTCCCTCCGACGCAGACACGAACATAACTGTACTCCGATTTGAAACATCGGCCGGATTCCTCTTGAGCGGCACCTGATCGACCAAACCCGAATTATCCTCCCGTCCTGCCCTACCGTGAAAGGATGCTCTGAGTGCCTCCCGGAGAGCATCTCGAAAATGATTCTCAGAACTCCCCGGCCGCGGCGCTGACCGTCGAGAACCTCCAGGTCTCGATCGCCACCGGCACGGCCGTGGTCGAGGCCGTACGGGACGTCAGTTTCCGGCTGAAGGCCGGATCCACCCTCGGGCTTCTGGGCATTTCCGGCTCGGGCAAGTCGGTGACGGGACTGTCGCTCCTCGGCCTGCCCCCGGGTGGTCGCGACTCGCTGGTCCGTGGCTCGATCAGACTTGGAGAGATCGAGTTGACCAGTCTTGCCGAGCCGGAGCTGCGTGGTATCCGGGGAGGCCGGATCGCCATGGTGTTCCAGGATCCGGGTACGGCGCTCACCCCGGTCCACCGGGTGGGCCGGCTGCTCGACGACACGGTGCGTGCGCATCATGATCTGTCCCGATCCGAGATTCGCGCGAGATCACTTCGGCTGCTCGACGAGGTCGGCCTGGCCGATCCGGAAGCGGCAGCCGGGTCCTATGTCCAGGAACTCTCCGGCGGCATGAAGCAACGCGTGATGATCGCGATCGCGCTCGCCGGCGAACCCTCGGTGCTGATCGCCGACGAGCCGACCTCGGCCCTTGACGCGATAGCCCAGGATCAGATCCTGGATCTGATCGAGTCCATCCAGAGGAACCGTGACCTGTCGGTGCTGCTGATCAGCCATGACCTGGGTGTCATGACGAGGATGGCCGACCGGATCACGGTCATCGACGGCGGCCGGACGGTCGAGCAGGGGAACACCCGCGATCTGCTGTCCGATCCCCGCCACCCGGTCACCCGGGCGCTGCTCGAGTCCCAGCGGAGGAGAGCGTCCCGCATCGGCCCCGACCTACTCGACCGGACCTCTGAATCGATTCCGGCACTCCGGCTCTCGGGCATCGAGGCGACCTACCCGAAACATGAGAAGCCCGCGGTCCGCGACGTGTCCCTGACCATCGCGCCCGGTGAAGTACTCGGCCTGGTCGGCGAATCCGGCTGTGGCAAGACGACTCTGGCCAGATGCGTCCTGCGCATCATGGAGCCCGCCGCGGGCGCGATCGAGATCGGGGGACGTGACGTGACCCACCTGTCCGACCGTGCGCTCCGCCCGTTCCGGAATCAGGTCGGCGCCGTGTTTCAGAGTCCCGGCGCTTCGCTCAACCCCAAGCACACCGTTTCCCGAATACTGCAGGCACCGCTCGGCGGACGGGGACGCCGGGAACGTCAGCTGGATCTCGCCCGGGCTGTCCAGGCGCTCGAGTCCGTGGGGCTGGAGCGTGGACACCTCGACCGGATGCCCTCCCAGCTCTCCGGCGGCCAACAGCAACGGGTGGCCCTGGCCCGGGCACTGATCACCGAGCCGCGGCTGCTCGTATGCGACGAACCCTTCACCGCGCTCGACGTCTCGCTCCAGAACCAGATGGCCGCGCTGCTGAAGAAGGTTCAGGTCGAGTTCAACCTGGCCTGCCTCCTGATCGCGCACGATCTCGACGTGATCGGCCAGATCGCCGATCGGGTGGCGGTGATGCACCGGGGACGAATCATCGAGGTGGGTGAAACCGAGATGACGCTCGGCAAGCCGCGAGAGGAGTTCACCAGACGCCTGGTCGATGCCTCCCAGCGCAATCGAACAGAGATACCGGCGCGACCCTCGTCACTTTAGGGGGACGCGAGGATCGCGCCGATCTCTGTCTGACGACGTTCGGTGTGCGACGACCGCGCGCCGTCAACCGCCGCGAAATCACCCAGGGAGATGGGTGAGTTCCAGCCTCTCGCGACGCCGGCGGGCCACCACCCGAGAGCTCGAGTGGCGATTCGCCGAGTTTGCGGGCGCGCCGCGAATCGTGGGTTCCGCGACGCGCCATAGCCCAGATGAGAACCGTGGTCCGATCGCTCTGACGCTCGATTTTGAACCCGGCCTCGGTGGCCATCACTGACTCCTTTCAGTCTTAGACCAACTGAGCCGCCCGGCACGCGTTCCCATCGTCAACCGAGATTCCCTGCTTCCCGGCCAGAACCACGTCCACGAACGACCCCTGGACTATCTACGTCATGTAGCGAGCCATACTGTATCGCTACTTCTTGTTTCTTGTCAAGCCGTAGACGCTTGCCTTAGATGGGCCGATGGCCATGAAAGGAATCAGGGACAAGCTCCCCGAGCTGCGAAACGAAAAAGGCTGGAGCAGGGAACGACTCTCCCACAGCGCGTTCAGGATCGACCAGGAAGGCACCAGCGCGGCCCAGATCACGGCGATCGAACGAGGTACACGCCGAGCGTCCGCCCGCACGATCGCCGCCCTGGCCAAGGCGCTCGACGTCGCCCCGACCGAGTTTCTCGAGTATCGCCTGGCCCTGGCCCGCCACATCTTCGACGAGGACAAGGTCGGCATCGATCAGGCGATCAAGAACCTCGAGAAGTCCGGTCTCGAACCGATCGATGTTTCGCTGACCGAGATCAAGAAGCACTCTCATCAACGTCGTCGGGCGGTAAAACAGGGCCAAGGGCCAGGGTAGGGGTCCGGCCCGCGAGGACCGCCCAGACCCCGAAGTCGGTGAGCGCCCACGCCCTGCTGTCCACGTCGTTGAACAACAGGGCCCGGTCGGCCACGAACTCGGCGATCTCTCTCGCCATCCTCACATCTCGCATCAGCGCCTGATCCTCGGCGCTCAGGGCATCCATGCCGCAATCCATCTTGTCTGAAACCATTCTTCCTCCTCGAACGTGTGTTCGTATTGAAGCATGGCCGGCGGCGGCAGGCGGGGTGTGGCGGCTACCCGTCCTCAGGTGGCTATCACCGCACGATCGAGCAGCGGGCGGACGTTCTCACCGAACCTGAGGGCTTCCTCCAGATGCGGATAGCCGGAGAGGATGAACTCGTCGATGCCGACGCCCCGATACTCCAGCAGACGGTCGGCGACCTGCCCGTGACTGCCCACCAGCGCCGTGCCCGCTCCCTCGCGCACCAGTCCGATCCCGGCCCACAGGTTGGGCGCGATGACCAGATCGTCCCGGCCGGCCGGCTCTCCGTCCGCACCGCTGTGGCTCAGCTCGGTCATCTTCGCCTGAGCGGTCGATTCCATCCGGCTGAACTTCTCCTGGGCCGCCCTGACCGCTTCGGGATCGATGCTCTCCAGGATGCGGTCCGCCTCCAGCCAGGCTTCCTCCTCGGTGTCGCGGCTGATCACGTGGATCCGCAGGCCGAACCGGATCTCGCGGCCTTCGGACTCGGCCTTCTCCCTGACGGCCGAGACCTTGTCGGCGACCGCTTCGAGGGGCTCACCCCAGGTCAGGTACGTGTCGGCGTACTTGGAGGCGACATCCAGCGCCGGCGGTGAGGCTCCACCGAAGTAGACCCGTGGCGGTTCGTATCCGTCCAGGCCGCGGCGCAGCCCGCCCTGATCGAGCTTGTAGAACTCACCCTCGTGATCGAACGTCTCCCCTGACCAGGAACGCTTCAGGATCTCGAGGAACTCCCCGGTCCGGCGGTAGCGGCTCTCCTTGTCGAGGTGATCACCGAAGGAGCGCTGCTCGGTCGGATCCCCACCGGTGACCACGTTGAGCAGGAGGCGCCCGCCGGTCAGACGATGAAAGGTCGCGCCCTGGTGGGCCGCCCAGGCGGGATGGATCGCGTCGGGACGGAACGCGACGATGAACTTCAGCTTCTCTGTGTGCTGGGCGACCGCGGCACAGGTGACCCAGGCGTCCTCGCAGCCGGAGCCGGTCGGGGTCAGCACCGCCTCGAAGCCGGCCCGCTCCGCGGCCTGCGCGACCTCGGACAGATAGGCGACATCGGCGGGGCGATTCACCGAAGTCTGGCCGAGCACGTCGATCACGTTGGTGACGTTTCGCCCGTCTCCCGAGGTCGGCAGAAACCAATGCCATTTCGGCTGATTGTCATCGTTCATCGCGAAGCCTTTCCTGCCGCGGCGATCGTGTCGCGCACGGTCCGTTTGAGATCGAGGAATGTGACCGAGTCCCGAACCGAACGGCGAACCTCGCCGCCCGTCTCGGCACCATACGACCCGATCGGAAGATCGAGCAGAACCCGGCCGGGACGGTCGCCCATAACCACGACCCTGGTACCCAGGTAGAGCGCCTCCTCGACGCCGTGGGTCACGAAGACGACCGTCGCGCCGCTCTGGCGCCAGATGTCGAGAAGTTCGTCCTGAAGCCGCTCACGGGTGATCGCGTCGAGCGCCCCGAAAGGCTCGTCCATGAGCACTATCCCGGGATCGGTCGCGAGCGCGCGAGCGATCGAGCAGCGCTGCTGCATGCCGCCGGAAAGCTCCCAGGTCTTCTTGTCGGCGACCTCAGCGAGCCCGACCATCTCGAGCAGGCGCCCGGAGATCCGCCTCCGTTCGTTCTTCTTCACACCAGCCAGGCGAGGACCGAGCTCGACGTTGCCCCGGACGCTCAGCCAGGGAAAGAGGTTGGGCTGCTGGAAGACCACGGCACGCTCACCGCCCGGACCGCTGACCGGGTGCCCCTCCACCTCGACCGAGCCGGCGACCGGCCGTTCGAAGCCCGCGATCAGCTTGAGCAGGGTCGTCTTGCCGCAGCCGGACGCGCCGACCAGGCAGACGAACTCCCCCGCTGCGATCGAGAGGTCGAGCCCGTCGATCACCGGGGGCAGGCCGCGCTGATAGCGGTGTGTGATCGCTTCCAGCGAGATCCGGCCACCCGGACCGGATCCCGAATGGGATCCGGTCCGGTGGGACGGGACTGTCGCGGCCGGGCTCAACCGCCCGATACCGCGTTCACGTACTGCGGGGCCAGACCGTCCTTGAACTTCTCCGGTGTCGCTTCACCCTCCAGCTGACCGAGAGAGGACAGGAACTCGGCGGCCGCCTGGAGGTTTCCGGCGAGTCCGCCCGGAGCGGCCTCGGTCCCCAGATACCGCGGCTTGGATTGCTCCTCGGCCGTGAGGAAGGTGAGGCCCTTGGTCTGCTTCAGCGCCTCGGCCGGCTCGATGCTCAGCTCGGACGCGATCGCCGCGGCGGCCGCGTCCGGGTCCGACTTGTAGAGCTCGACCGCCCTGTTCTGGGCGTCGACCCAGGTCTGGACGGCGTCGGGGTATTGATCGGCGAACTCGTTGGTCACCACCGCGAGATCGGCCGTGACCTCGCCCTGCTTGGCCAGTTGAGCGCTGTCGGTCAAGACCACGCCGCCGTCGGCCTTCAGTTCATCGAGGGTCGGTGACCAGACGTAGGCCGCGTCGATGTCGCCGCGGGTCCAGGCCGCCAGGATCGCCTCCGGCTCGAGGTCCACAACCTGGACATCGGTCGGCTTCAGGCCGGCGTCTTTCAGGGCGACCAGCAGGCTGTAGTGCGAGGTGGAGGCCAGCGGGGTGGCGACCTTCTTGCCCTTCAGGCCGGCGACGTCGGTGACGCCGGAGTCCGAGGTCGCGACCAGCGATTCGGCGGTCCCGATCACGTCGTGGATCCACGGCACCTTGTACTCAATGCCGCTGGCGAGCCCGTTGCTGACCGGGCTCGACCCGGCCAGGCCGAAGTCGATCGCGCCGCCGGCGACCGCCGTGTTGACGTCACCGCCCGAGTCGAACTTGACCCACTTGATGGTGCTGTCGGGAAACGCCTGCTCGAGGTAGCCCTCGCTCTTGACGATCAGGTCGCCGTTGGGGATCAGCTGGTAGCCGATGGTGATCGTCTCCGGTGCGGTCGACGAGGCCGTGGTCGTACTGGCGCCGGTCGTGTCGGCGCTCGTGCTGGGACTGGCGTCCGCGGTCGAATCGGACGAATCCGAATCGCCGCCGCAGGCGATCAGCATGATCGACGCGGCGAGTGCCGCGAGTACGAGGAGGATGCGCCATTGGCGAGTGCTTGTCGGGTGCGTTGCGTTCATGTGTTTTTGAACCTCCCTGGTTCATTGTCGGACGGAGATGCTTCGTCTTTGGTTGGTTGAGGGGATTCCCGTTCAGTGGCCGCGCCAAGGAACGAGGACGCGATCGATTCCACGGATCAGCAAGTCGATCGCCAGACCGCAGATACCGATGACGATGATTCCCAGGAGGACGACTTCGGTCGCGTTGTAGCGCTGGGCGTCGCTGACCATGCCTCCGATCCCGGGTAGGCCGTTGATCGTCTCGGCGGCGACCACGGTCGTGAAGGCGATGCCGAGGGCGACCCTGATTCCGGTCATGACCTCGGGAAGGATGGAGGGGACCGTGACGTGCCGGACCGTCTGCCACCGATTGGCCCCGAGCATGCGCACGGCATCGAGGCGGTCCTCCGGAACGTTTCGCACCGCCGCCGCGGTCGCGATCACGATCGGGGGGAAGGCCGCCAGGAAGAGCAGGGTGACCTTGGGGGTCTCGTCGATACCGAACCAGATCACCAGCAGGCTGAAGTAGGCGAGCGGGGGCAGGTTGCGCAGGAAGTCGATCGCCGGGCCGAAGATCCAGCGCAGCGGCGTGACCACCGCGAGCAGGATGCCGGTCGGCACGCCGACCACGATCGCCAGCAGGCCTCCCTTGAGCAGACGGGACAGGCTGTACCAGAGGTGCTCCTGGAGGTAGTAGCCGCTGTATCCCCGGATCCCGTCGTGATCCCCGGTGATCACGAAGAGCTGCCCGAACACGTCGAAGGGCGACGGCACCAGCAGGGGCGGCCAGATCTCGGCTGCGGCGACCGCCCACCAGATGCCGATCAGCACCGCGATCGCCGAGAGCTGAACCAGGAACTGGCGGGCGAACTTGGTCCAGCGGCGGGGCGGCCGTTCGGCGGCGCTCGCTGCCGTGGCCGGCGTCGGCTTCGGCGAGGTGACCGTCGCGTCGAACGTCACCGGGTCGATTTCCGAGACTTTGTTGCTTAAGTTGATTGGGTTACTCGACATTGAGTCGAGCAAGATAACAGACGCGGTCCGCCCTCGCAAAAGAGAACGGGGTTTTGCCGAAATACTCGGCAAAACCCCGTTCTCTTGAAAGACGGAAGGTTTGGCTGGGACTAGAGCGAGAGGTGCTCTCGCTCGGGCGGTGAATCGAGATCGAGCATCGGTCCGGCCGGGACGATCCGGGTCGGATTGATCTGGGGGTGGGTCACGTAGTAGTGGCGCTTGATGTCGTCGAAATCGACCGTCTCCGCGATACCCGGCTGCTGGTAGAGCTCCCGCAGGTAGCCGGAGAGATTGTCGTAGTCGGCGATCCGTCTCTGGTTGCACTTGAAGTGGCCGACATAGACCGCGTCGAACCGGATCAGGGTGACGAACAGGCGCCAATCGGCCTCGGTGATCTGATCTCCGGTGAGATAGCGCTTCCCGGCGAGGATGTCGTCAACCCAATCGAGCGCCTCGAACAGTTCGACGAAGGCTTCCTCGTAGGTCTCCTGCTGGGTCGCGAAACCGCAGCGGTACACGCCGTTGTTGATGCTGTCGTAGATCCGCTCGTTGAGGCGGTCGATCTCCTCGCGGAGATCCTCCGGACAGAGATCCAGCTCCGGATTCTCCGCGAAGGCGTTGAACTCCGAGTTGAGCATCCGGATGATCTCGGAGCTCTCGTTGTTGACCGCGCGGTTCTCCCGCTTGTCCCAGAGCAGAGGCACGGTCACCCTGGCCGAGAAATCCGGATCGGTCAGTCTGTACGCCTCGGCCAGAAACGGGAACCCGTTGACCGGATCCGGATCGTCCGGATAGAACCGCCAGCCCTCCTCGTCCCGGATCGGATCGACCACGGTCATCGAGATCACGTCCTCCAGCCCCTTCAATCTGCGATAGATGATCGTGCGGGAGGCCCAGGGGCAGGCGTACGAGACATACAGGTGGTAGCGGCCCGGCTCGGCCTTGAACCCCGAGGAGCCGTCGGCGGTGACCCATTCCCTGAACGCGCTCCGCTGGCGCACGAAGGCACCCTTCTCGTTGGTCTCCACCGGAAACTGTGCTTCGCTCATCTGGGGCCTCTCGGGTCGCGTGCTTGCCCACCAATCGTAGTCAGCCGCAACATCGGGCCCGAAAGCCCGGCTATGCTGCAGAAAGCCGCAGGGAGCGGCCACCAACGAATCAAGGGAGATTTTCTTGGGATCCATGCGTTTCAGCCGGATCGTTCCGCTCGCCGGGATGGTCACCGCGTTCTTTCTGCTGCTCGCGATCACGCTCGGCGTGAAGGACGCCGCCGCCGCGGAATCTCCCTTCAAGATCGAGTTCGACGCCAGCGACATCCAGGTCAACGTGATCAAGGACCTCCCGCTCGACGCCCTCACCACGAAGGCGTCGCTGGAAGGCACGATCGACGAGAACGGCAACGTGACCATCCCCAAGGGCGGTTTCACAATGCCCGAGCTCGGCATCACCGAGCCGGTCTCGGTCAAGGGATTCATGGGAATCGAAGGCCCCGCGACCGGCACCTACGACGCGGCCACCGGACGGCTGGACCTCGACACCACGGCGGGACTGTGGGTATCGGTCAACGTCAAGCAGCTGATCGACGCCGCCTCCGGCCTGGGACTCGACCTGAGCGGCTCGCTCGGCGAGTTCGGTCCCTACATCGGCCTGATCGGAAACCTGACCTGCGGGTTCTCACCGATGAACCTGCATTTCTCGACCGAACCCAACTCCCTCGCCACCGGCCAGAGATTCACCACCGGTCCGGGTGGGCCGGGTGCGATCTCGGCCGAGTGGTCGAAGCTCGGACCCTTCGCCGGCCGGACCAAGGTCCTCGGCCTGATCGATGCCTGCCAGCTGCTCCAGGATCAGCTGCCCACCCTGCTGGCCGGGCTCGGCGGCACCGAACTGGGCGGCTTCGACATCGGATCCCTGCTGGGCGACATCGACCTGTCCAACCTGGACGATGTCGACCTCGGCCCGAGCGCCATCACCCTGACCAGGACCAGCATCGACCCGCCCGACCCCGGCGATCCGGGTGAACCGGGCGGACCGAAACCGACCGCCGCGAAACTGAAGCTCTCGGTGACCCCGAAGAACCGGCGGGCCAAGGCCGGCTCAAAGGTCCGCTATCGCGCCACCGTCACCAATGTCGGCGGCACCAAGGCGAGCGCGGTCAAGGTCTGCATCAAGGCGCCGAAGGCCACCGCCAGGATCAAGCGCTGCCGGGATCTCGGAACCGTGGCTCCAGGAGCCTCGAAGGTCCGGAGGTTCGACCTGAAGCTGAAGAAGGGCGCGGCTCGGCACAGCTACAGGATCGGATTCGAAACCAGGTCGGGCACCAGCACCGCTCTGAAGGCGAACAGCCTTCTGCGAGTTCGCTAGGCCGGCTCAGGCGACCGACATCTCGCGGGCGCTGCCGAGAACGGAAGAGAGTCCGCTGAGCAGCTGTTCGGCGAGCAGTTCCGCCTGCTTGCCGATCTCGGGCACGGCGGTCGTCTCGAGCAAGACCCCGTTTCGCAGGGGACCGATCGCGTAGATGCTGTCGCTCACATCGGCCTCCTCCCCGATCAGCGCACCGTCGAGATCGACGTCGAAACCGATCCCGAGACTGTCCGCCCTCAACAGCCCCTGAGCGAGCAGCGACCTGACCAGCGGCTGCTCCAGGTGCCGGGGATCATAGGTCGGGCCGGTGCAGTTGATCACGCGATCGACGACCAGGGGAGCACCGGGATCGACCCCGTGAAGGCGAAGATCGACCGAGACCCGAGCTCCCGACAGCTCGATGCCCCGGATCGCCCCGGCGTAGACGCGCAGGCGGCGGTTCGTCTTCAGGCGCTCCAGACCGAGCGCCACCCGGGGTGCCATGCGGTGACGATGCACACCCCAGATCCGGTTGAGATCGGTCATGAACCGCTTCTGGTCGCGACGGTCGAGCGACCGCCAAAGATCGTTGGTGATCGGGCGGAGCGAGTCGAACGCGGATCGCCAGTCCTCCCCGCGGGCGGCGGCCGAGGCGACCTCGGTGAGCAGCCTGGAGGTGAGCTCGGTGAGCGAACATCGCTCGTCCGGGACCGCGACGGGACGGCCGCGGGTCGGCATCGTGTCGCCGTGGGATCGGGGCATCAATCCGTGGCGGGAGACCGCGTAGACGGTCGGGCCGCCGACCCCGCCGAGCACCAGGGCCACGTCGACCATGGTCAGCCCGGTGCCGATCAGCAGGACCGACTCGTCGCCGGTCGCGCGATCGAGGGCGCCGCCGAGCCAGGGATCGGCGACGTAGCGGTCACTCGCGGCGAAGTCCGGATCGAGCCCGGGAATATCCGAGGGACGGGCGTTGCCGAGCGCCAGCACGACCTTGTCCGCCTCCACCGTCTCGCCATTGGACAGCTCGATCTCGATCCGCTCCGTTCCCGCCTCGGCTTCGGCGATCGAGACCGCCACCGCCTCGGCCCTGCGGGTCTCCAGCAGAATCCTTCCCCGGGATTCGGCCTCGGTCCGCTCCAGCAGATCGACCAGATAGCGCCCGAAGGTGTGCCGTGCCAGATACTCCCGCGGCTGGGTCTCAGGGGCCGAACGCCGCACCCACTCGAGAAAGTCGAAGGGACGGTCGGGCATCGCGATCATCTGACCGGCGGGAACGTTCAGCCGATGGCCCTTGTGGTCGGTGCGGTAGGCCAGGCCGGGGCCGACCTCCTCGGCCTTCTCGATCAGGACGATCCGCAGGCCGGGCGCCGAACGGCGCATCAGCTGGACGGCGGTGAGCACTCCGGAGGCCCCGCCGCCGATCACCGCGATCGTCGCCTTCGGCTCGGGAGGGGCCGCTCCGGCGATCGGGGATGGATCCGGGATCGGTTCGGGTGGGAGATGGCCGTGAAGGCGCGAGTACCGGCTGCGGTAGAAGAGCAGCGGCGAGCGTTCCTCTACCTCGTCGATCGTGATCTCGGTGACCTCCCCGACCACGATCTCGTGGTCTCCGCCATCGGCCAGGCTGTGGGTTTCGCACCGGATATGGCCCAGCGTCTCCGGAAGCAGCGGCGGCAGATCGCCGTCCTCGATCAGCTCGACGCCGGCGAGCTTGCCGGGTCCCCCCTTCGAGGCGAACCTGGTCGAGTGTGCCGACTGGTGCTCGGCGAGGATGTTGATCGCGAACCGTCCGGTGGCCCGGATCGCGGCGAGCGTGTCGCTGTCACGGGCCAGGCAGACCAGGACCAGTGGCGGATTCATCGAGACCGAGGTCAGCGAGTTGGCGGTGACCGCCATGGGACGGCCGTCCTCACCCCGAGTCGTGACCACCGAGATGCCGGTGGCGAAATTCCCCATCGCCCGACGCAGGCGCGGGCCCATCCGGTCTTCGCTCACGCGGGGACCCCGGCGAGCCAGCTGCTGCTGCGCTCGAGCCACGCGGTGACCAGGCCCTCACTGCCGAGGGCCGCGTACTCGGCCTCCAGTGCGACCAGGGATGGGGTCGGGCAGGTGGCACCGAGCTCCAGCAGGGCGGGGCGCAGGTGAACGTCGGCGGCGAGGGCATGCCTCGCCTGGCGGGCGATCATCAGCGGGATCGCGGTCTTGTCGAGCAGGGCCGCTTCGGGCAGGCCGTCGAGGAAGATCTTCAGCAGGCCGGCGTAGCTGCCCATGACCGTCGGGCTCGCCGCGATCACCACCTGCGCGCCGAGCACCAGCTCGGTCAGCGCCTGGTCGTATCCGGTGCGGTCCAGCTCCAGGTCGATCAGGTCGATCGCGACGGCCGGTGCCGGCCCCAGCTGGGACGCGAGCCCGTCGGCGACCCCTGTCGCCAGACGCAGCGTGCGGCTGTCCCGCCGGGGATTGCCGACTATCGCGATGACGTTGGGCTGGAAACCGGGATGAAGCAGTTTGTCGGTCATAGCTGGAGTCCTGGATCTCGTCGTTGCCGGATTGGGAAGGGGGCGGAATCGCTAGCCACGATTCCGCCCCTCTGTCCCATGCGTCCAACTGGGCCGTCTAGCCCACCGCCCAGTGGGAATGCGATCTAGACATTATTGAGTTTGTCTAGTCGTTTGATCAACATACATGATTTTGAAATCGGCGTTGCGTGACGTCGATCAATTAGCGATAACTTGCGGGCTCCGATCGGTGTGCGGTCGGCCAACGACTCATGCGAAGAGCCACAGCCGTCATCCTGATCGTCCTGTGCGCCGGCCCGCTCGCGGCCTGCGGCGATGACCCCGGCGAAGAGACGACCAGCACCCTCCGCGTCTACGTGAGCGCGCCGATGAAGGGCGGACGGGGCGGCGAAGACACCGCGAGCGCGGTCAAGATCGCGGTCGAGAACGCCGGTGGCACGGTCGACTCCGCGGCGATCGACGTGGTCGCCCTGAACGACTCCGCCCCCGACGGGGCCTTCGATCCGAAGCTGGTCCGCGACAACGCTCTGCGGGCGGCGCGGGACGATCGTGCGATCGCCTACATCGGCGAATTCGATTCCGGCGGCACCGAGTTGGCGATGCCGATCCTGAACCGCGCCGGAATCCTCCACGTCTCCTCCGGATCGACCGCCCTCAAGCTGACCAAGCCCAGTCCGGCCGAGGGCGAGCGCCTGCGCCCCACCGGGGTGACGACCTTCGGGCGGGTCGTACCCAACGACATGGTCCAGGCCGGAGCGCTCGAGGAATTCATGCATCAGGAGAGCGTGGCGACCGCCTACGTGGTCGACGATGGCGGCACCTACGGGGTCGGCCTGCGGCGCCTTTTCGAGAAGGCGGCGACCGCCACCGGGATCAAGGTGATCGAAGGACCGCGAGTCAGCGCGCGCACCGAGTTCGGCAACCTCGCCGAAAAGATCTCCCGGGCGGACCCGAACGCCCTGCTCTACGCGGGATCGGATCTGGAACTCGCCTTCAGCCTGTTCGAATCGGTCCACCGGACCAACGGGCACATCAAGCTGTTCGGAGGGGACGGTCTCGCGCTTTCCGGCTTCCTCACCACCCTGGGGCCGATCGAGCTCGACACCTATGTCACCGCGCCGCAGTTGCCGGCCGGCAACTACGCCCGCAGCGGCGAGGACTTCCTCGACGGGTTCCGTGACGAGTTCGGACGCGACGCGGAACCGATGTCCGTATTCGGCTACGAGGCCGGTGCCGCGGTGATGGACTCGATCCGGCGCGGGGTTCGCGGCGACATCTCCACCGACGCGATCTCGACCCTCCGCACCGGGACCCGCGAGGCGTTCTTCGACATCACCGAAAGGGCCTCACCACTCGGCAGCTACTCGATCGACGTCAACGGCGACACCACCCTTCCCTTCTACGGCGCCTACCGGGTCGAGAACGGCGAGCTCGTGCTCGGCCGCACCATCGACGTGCCCGTGTCGATCCTCCAGGAGCTCGACCAGTGACCATTCTCGCCAGCCTCGCGATCCTCGCGATCAGCTCGATCGTGACCGCGATCCTGATCTGGGGTGTGCGCCGATTCGTGCCGGCGGGACTGCGCGGGCGCGAAGAGCGGCGCGGCATGGTCTTCGCCTTCTGCGGAGTCCTCTACGCGCTGGTCATCGGATTCGTGCTCGCTTTCGCGCTCGAGGGCTACCAGACCGCCGAATCCGAGGCGGGCGCCGAAGCGGGTTCCGTCACCGCCCTCTCACGTGCCGCCACACTGTTCGAAGCCGAAGATCGCGACCGGATCGGCCACGAACTGATCTGCTACTCGCGGGCCGTGATCTACGACGAGTGGCCGCGCATGTCGGACGGTGAGCGATCCGAGCTGGCCGACGCCGCGACCGACCGCCTGTTCCAGTCCTTCGGGGGCCTCGGCCGTCACAACCCCGACGATGCCGCGCTGTCCAGCTCCCTGGATCAGGTGCGAAAACTCGGCGAGGCCCGGGACGCCCGCCTGCTCAAGAGCGAGCAGTACCTGCCACCGATGTTCTGGGTCTTCATGATCTTCGGCGGGCTGATGCTGACCGCCTACGCGACGATCCTCGCCGGAAACGAACGACGGCTGGGGCAGGCGATCTACATTCTGCCGGTGACTCTGCTGCTGCTCTGCTCGATCTATCTCGTGGCCGTGTTCGAGCAGCCCTTCCGCGGGCCCAACGCGCTCCAGCCCCAAGCGATGGAGGTCGCGCTGCAGTCGGTCACCGAGTTCGTGCCCGACCCGCGCGCGAACCGGCCCTGTCCCTGAATACGCTTAGCCGATGCCGACCCCGGGTTCCATCCACGGCCTCGTGCCCTTCGCCCATTCCGAGGACATCGCGGCCTCGATCTCCTTCTACGAGGGGCTCGGCTTCGAGATCATCGAGACATTCGAACCGCATGGCCGCCTCACGTGGTGCATGCTTCGAAGCGGCCGGGCCCTGCTGATGCTCGCCGCGGCCGACTCGCCGATCGACCGCACCAGACAGGGAGTGCTCTTCTACCTCTACACCGAGGATCTCGCCTCATTTCACGATTCGCTCGACGGCGAGCAGGTCGTCTTCGGGGAGATCGAGTCCGGCCCGACCGGGCTACTCCAGTTCCGGATCGATGATCCCGACGGCTACTGCCTGATGGTGGCCGAGGTTTCCGCCGCCGACTTCGACGGCGGCACCGGCGCCGGCTGATCCGCCGGCCGGCCGGGACGCCGCGCCGACCGCGTGGAACCCGCCGTCGACGTGGATGATCTCCCCCGAGATCGCACGGGAAAGGTCGGAGAAGAGGAAACAGACCGTGTCGGCCACCGGGTAGGGGTCCCGGTCGTCCCAGCCGAGCGGCGCCTGGTCCCGCCACTGCCCGGCCAGATCGGAGAAGCCCGGCACGCCGCTCGCCGCGGCCGTGCCGATCGGACCGGCCGAGACCAGATTCACCCGGTTCCCGGCCGTGCCCAGGTCGCGGGCGAGATACCGGCCGGTCGACTCCAGGGCCGCCTTGGCGACCCCCATCCAGTCGTAGGACGGCCAGGCGACGGTCGCGTCGAAATCGAGCCCGACCAAGGAACCGCCTCCCTCGCTGTCGGTGCCGCCGAACAGCGGTCCCAGCGCCTCGGCCAGCGCCTTGAAGGAGAAGGCGCTGGTCTCGAAAGCCTGGAGGGCGCTGGCGCGTGGGGCGCCGAGAAAGTTCCCGCCGAGAGCGTCGGCCGGAGCGTGGGCGATCGCGTGAAGCGCGGCGTCGACACCGTCCCATCTCCGGCTCAGTTCGGTGGGCAGCGCCTCCAGATCATCGTCGCTGTTGACGTCGAGTTCGATCACGTCGACCGGCCGGGGCAGGCGGACCGCCGCCCTCTCGGTCATTCGCCGCACCCGGCCGAAACTGGTCAGGATCACCTCGGCACCGAGCTCCTGGGCCCGCTCGGCGACCGCGAAGGCGATGCTGCGGCGGTTGACGACACCGGTGATCAGGATCCGCTTTCCGGCCAGCATCAGAGGTACACCGGCTCCGAGACCGTCCCCTGATCCGGTGAGGCGGATGCTTCACCGCCGGACCGCCGCCAGACGATCTCGGCGTCGGCGCGCACGACCAGCTGATCCCGCTGGTTCTTGACCTTCCAGAGAAACCTGACCAGCCCCGACTCACCGTCCAGCGCCTTCACCCCCTTGACCTTCGCGTCAAGGGTGATCGTGTCCCCGATCTGAACCGGACGCTTGAAGACGACCCGATCGAAGCCGCGCAGCGCCACGACCCGCTCGGGGTCGATCGGTGCCAGCCCGACCGAGTAGGAGAGCAGCAGCATGCCGTGGGCGATGCGGCCGCCGAAGCGCGACCGCGCTGCCCACTCGGCGTCGGTGTGCAGCGGATGGTGATCGCCGGTCAGCCCGGAGAATCCGGTGAGGTCCGATTCGGTGATCGTGCGGCCGTAGGTCTCGAAGCTCTCGCCCACCGCCAGATCGTCGAATCCGGCCGAGAAGAGCCCATCGTTCATCGCCAAAGTTTCTGCCTCCTGATGCTGGTGGTCTGGATCGAGAAGTTCTTTCCGAGCGCCCACCGGAACTCGTCGGCGGCGTGACGGTGTCCCGCCGGCGACGGATGCAGCCCGTCCGGCTCGAAGTTGGCCGGATCCTGGATGCCCGGGTGATCCACGGTCTCCAGGCAGGGCACCACCCTCGCCGCGGAGACCTCGCGGATGGCCAGGTTGAGATCGCGCATCCCGTCCTTGATCCGCTCCTGTGTGCGCGGACCGATCCCCTCCAGGCGCCAGCCTTCGGGATAGGTCGCGGTCAGGATCGCCACTCCGGGCAGCGCCCTGCGCAGCCGGTCCAACATCAATTCGAACCGGCCGGTGAAGGTGTCGATGTCGGGCCGCAGATTGAGGATCACGTCGTTGGCGCCGCAGACCAGGGTGACCAGGTCCGCCCGGGCGACGATCGCGCCGGGAACCTGCCCGAGGATCTCGTGACTGTCGGCACCGTCCCGCGCCAGGTTCACGTACTCGAGGCCGGGATTCTCCTCCCGCAGTCCCGCCGCCACGAGATCGGCCCAGCGCAGTTGAGGTTCGCAGCCGTTGCCGGCCGTGAAGCTGTCCCCGAGGGCCACGTAGCTGGAGACTTCGCGGTGACGCTTCGGCCCGAACAGCTGGGAGATCATCGCCCGGCACCGATCGAGTCGAGCGCCCAGCTCAGCGACCGACGGGTGTCCCGCGGCTCGATCACCTCGTCGACGAAACCGCTCGCGGCGGCGGCCTCCGCGGTCAGATGCTTCTCGGCGTACTCCCCGGCCAGGTCGCCGCGCCGTCCGTCACCCGCGGATTCCAGTTCACGGCGGTTGACGATGCCGACCGCCTGATCGGCGGCCATGATGCCGATCTGGGCCCTTGGCCAGGCGAAGACCATGTCAGCTCCGAGATCCCTCGAGTTCATGGTGATCGCCGCACCGCCGAAAGCCTTGCGCAGGACCACGGTGAGCTTCGGCACCCCGGCCGCGGCGAAAGCCCGCAGCAGCGACGCCCCGTGCCGGATCACCCCGGACCGCTCCTGCTTCATGCCGGGCATGAAGCCGGGCGTGTCGACCAGCACCACCAGGGGCAGCCCGAATCGGTCACAGTCGTTGATGAAGGTCGCCGATTTCTCGGCGGCCTCGGCGTCGATCACTCCGCCGAACCGGCGTGGCTGGTTGGCCACCATCGCCACCGCGCGGCCCTCGATCCTCGCGATCCCGGTGTACATGCCCGAACCCCAGCGGGCATAGGTCTCGATCACGCTGCCCCGGTCGGCGATCGCGGCGACCGTGTCGCGGATGTCATAGGTCCGGCGGGGATCCTCGGGAACGGTGCTTCCCGGATCCTCGATCTCCGGTGGAGCCGGGGCGGCATCGGCCGGCGGCCGTCCGATCCGGGAAGGAAGGAGGGCGAGCAGCTGACGCACCTTGCCGATCGCCTCGGTCTCATCCTCGGTCACCACCTGACAGACCCCGTTCGAACCCTGCACCGCCGGGCCGCCGAGATCCTCCATCGATACCCGTTCGCCGACCGCTTCCTCGACCACCCTCGGACCGGTGAGAAACAGCCGGGCATCTCGGGTCATCAGCACGAAATCGGTCAGCGCCGGGGAGTAGGCGCCGCCACCGGCCGAGACTCCGCTGATCACGCTGATCTGCGGCACCTTGCCCGAGAGACGGACGCTGGCCCTGAAGATGCGGCCGTACCCGCCGAGAGCGGCGTGCCCCTCCTGGAGCCGGGCACCACCCGACTCGACGAAGCCGATGACCGGCGCACCCGCATCGCCGGCCAGGTTCATCGTGCGCACGATCGTCTCGGCATGAACCTCTCCCAGCGAACCACCGAGGAAACCGGGGTCCTGGCAGTAACAGAAGACGGGGCAGCCTCCGACCAGGCCGGCGCCGGCGATCACGCCGTCACCCGGCCGCGCCCGTTCGCCCAGTCCGCCGGAGAGAACGGCTGAGCGAATCGGCCGGAAGCTGCCTTCGTCGCAGAGGCTCTCCAACCGGTGCCGGGGAGATGGGCGACCGGTTGGAGCCTCGGCGGCTGTCGCGACGGCACTGCTCATGTCGCGGCAAGACAGAGAACGGCGTTGTGGCCGCCGAACCCGAAGGAGTTGGATATGGCGTAGCGGCGGCCATCGCCGGCCGGTTGCGGCAGCGTGAGATTGCGAGCGCGGCCCGGCACGTAGTCGAGATCCAGTCCCTCCTCGGCCTGTTCCCATCCGACCGTCGGCGGGGCGACCCCGCAGCGCAGCGCCGCGACCGTGGCCACCGCCTCGACCGCACCGGCGGCACCCATCAGGTGACCGATCGCCGACTTGGTCGAGCTGATCGGCAGATCTTTGGCGACCGGCCCGAGAGCCAGCTTCAGAGCATCGGTCTCAGAACGGTCGTTCAGCGGCGTCGAGGTTCCGTGGGCGTTCACGTAGTCGAGGTCCTCGGGTTTCAGACCCGCGTCGTCGAGCGCCATGCGGATCGCCCGGGCCGACTGCACCCCGGATGGATCGGGCGCGGTCAGGTGATGGGCGTCGCAGGTGGCGCCGTATCCGAGGATCTCGCCGACCGAACCGGCCCCGCGGGCCGCCGCGGATTCGGCGTTCTCGATCACCATCACCCCCGCGCCCTCGCCCATCACGAAACCGTCGCGGCGGGCGTCGAACGGCCGGGAGATGCCACTCGGAGAGGTCGCGCCCATCGAAGCGAAGGCGGCCATCGCGATCCCGGTCATCGCCGACTCGGAACCTCCCGTGACGACCGCGTCGACCTGTCCGGACTGGACGAGGCGGGTCGCCGCACCGATCGCGTGGGCTCCCGCGGCACAGGCCGACACGACACCGTAGGTCTCACCCATCAGCCCGAAACGCATCGCCACCGCCGCGGTGGCCGCGTTGCTCATCATCAGCGGTACCGCCAGCGGCGAAACCGACTTGGCGCCCTTGTCCCGCAGCACCGCCCCCTGATCCTCGAGCGAGCCGATACCTCCGATGCCGGTGCCGATGATGCAGCCGATGCGTTCCGCCGGATACGGCAGCTCGCTCGCCCATCCCGCCTGTTCGAGCGCCTCGGTCGCGGAGACGACCGCGAGCTGAGTGAAGCGATCTGCGCGGCGGCTCTCCTTGCGACTGAGGAAATCGAGCGGGTCGAACTCACGGCAGGCCCCGACGCCGTCACTGATCCCGCACTGGCCATCCGCCCAGCGGTCGATCAGCGTGTCGGCCCCGACCCCGAGAGGGGTGACCGCGCCGGTCCCGGTGATCACGACCCGGCGGTTCATGCGGCTTTCCGGACCACCAGGTCGATCACGTCGCCGACCGTCTTCAGGCCCTGGACATCGTCCCCGACCAGCTCGATGCCGAACTCGTCCTCGACGATCTGCGCGATCTCGACCAGATCGAGCGAATCGACATCGAGCGCTTCAAAGGTGGCCTCGCGGGTGATCTCGGAGGGATCGGCTCCGACCTCGGCGAGGCCTTCGACGATCACCTTTTCGGCTGACTGCGGATCTGCTTTGACTGGCATTCGTTTCTCCTTTTCGTTTGATTCAGGCGCTGAGTCCGCCGTCGGCGGTCAGGGTGGTTCCGGTCACATATGAGGCGGCGTCGGATGCGAGAAAGCCGACACAGGCCGCGATCTCCTCGGCGGTTCCGGCCCGGCGGAGGGGGATCTCTCCGGCGAAGGCGTCCTCCGGAAGGTCCGCGGTCAGGCCGGTTTCGACGAATCCCGGTGCGACCGCGTTCACGGTCACGCCGCGCCGGGCGACCTCGACCGCGATCGTCCGGGTCATGCCGATCAGCCCGGCCTTGGAGGCGGCGTAGTTGGCCTGGCCCGCGTTCGCCCGCGGGCCGACGATCGAAGCGACGTTCACGATCCGGCCGAACCGCGCTCGCAGCATCGGTTTCAGGGTCCGTCGGGTGAGGCGGAACGCGGCGTTGAGATTGGTCTCGATCACCCGGTCCCACTGGTCGTCATCGAGCTGTGGGGCGAGGCCGTCGGCCCGCCGGCCCGCGTTGTTGACCAGCACGAGCACCGGACCGAGCCGGTCCTCGACCCCGGCCACCAGACCGTCGATCGCCTCGGGATCGCTGATGTCCGCGTGAAAGGCGGCGGCCTCGCCACCCGACGCCTCGATGCGCGCGACCACGGCATCGGCTCCGTCGCGATCGGAGCGGTAGTGCACCGCGACCGGGCGGCCCTGGGCGCTGATCGTCTCGGCCACGGCCGCCCCGATACCGCCCGACGCACCGGTCACCAGCGCCACGCCCTCACTCATGGAGATCCTCGCCCTCGCCCCACTCGATCACGGCGGCACCCCAGGTGAGCCCACCGCCGAAGGCACCGAGCAGCACCTTGTCACCGGGTGAGAGGCGACCTTCGCTCCTCGCCTCGGCGAGCGCGATCGGGATCGATCCGGCGGAGGTGTTTCCGTACCTGGGGACGCAGTCGACGACCCGCTCGGCCGGCAGCCCGAGCCGCTGGCCGACGGCGTCCAGGATCCGGCTGTTCGCCTGGTGGTAGACGAAAAGGTCGATCTGGCCGAGCCCGAGTCCGACACTGTCGGCGGCGGCGATCGTCACCTCGCCGAGACGCTCGACCGCCTGACGGAAGGTGTCATGACCCTTCATCTTGATGATCGCGTCCGCCCGGGTCGCCTCGACCAGATGGCCGCGATCGCCGTCGCTCGCCAGGAACACGGGGCCGATCCGGCTCCGGCCGGCGGTGGCACTCATCACCACCGCTCCGCCACCGTCGGCGAAGATGCCGGCGGTGCCGCGATCGTCCATGTCGATCACGCGATGCATCAGGTCCGCACCGACCACGAGGGCATGCTCCACGCGGCCGGTCTCGATCTGCGCGGCGGCCATCGAAATGCCGGAGAGGAAGCCGGAGCAGGCCGCGTTGAGGTCCATCGCCGCCGCGTTGCCGGTCTCCAGTCGCGCCGCGACCAGCGGGGCGGCGGCCGGACAGAGCATGTCGTGAGTCACGGTCGCCACCAGCACGAGGTCGATCCGCGCGGGATCGATCCCGGCCTCCTCGATCGCTGCCGCTCCCGCCGCGACCGCGTAGTCGACCAGGCTCTCGGACGGAGAGGCCACCCGGCGCTCGATCACACCGGTCCGCTCCGTGATCCACTCGGGCCCGACGCCGAGCCGGTCGGCGATCGGCTGGTTGGTCTTGACCGTGGACGGCAGGGCGACGCCCAGGCCGGCGATCGCGGCCCCGGCCGGGACCGGCCCGGTCGCGGTCTCGCGGTTCTCGATCTCCGTCTCAAGCACCGGGGTTCCCCTCGGCGACGAGCGGTCCGGCATCGGCACCGGCGATCGTGCGGCGGACCAGCCCGGTCAGCACCTCTCCCGGGCCCGACTCGAGGAACCGGCCGACGCCATGTTCCTTCAGCGAGATCATCGTCTCGCGCCAGCGGACCGGCCGGGTCAGCGCGAGCACCAGGCCGTTGCGGAGGTCGGCGACCGGCAGGGTCGTGATCGAGGAGAGCAGAGTGGTCCTCGGACTTTTCACCTCGACCGCGTCGAGCGCGGTTTGAAAACCGGGCACGGCAACGGCCATCGCGGGTGAATGGAAGGCTCCGGCCACGGGCAGCCGCACCGTCCGGATCCCCGCCTCCTTGAACTTACGGCGGGCCTCGGTGATCGCGTCGGCCGGGCCGGACAGCACAATCTGGTCGGGAGCGTTGTCGTTGGCCACGGTCAGGCCCAGCGAAGCGGCGAGACCGGCCGGGCCGTTGCCGTCGCCGAGCACCGCCAGCATCCCGCCGGGATCGGCCGCGGCCGCGTCCTGCATGACCCGCCCCCGGGTGATCGCCAGGCGCAGCCCGTCCTCGGCCGTGATCGCGCCGGACGCGGCCGCGGCGGCGAGCTCACCCAGCGAATGGCCGACCATGAACTCAGCGACCGGCGAACCGGCGGCCTTCCAGCCCGCGACCGAGGCGCAGTAGAGCGCCGGCTGCTGGAAGGCGGTCCCTTCCTTGATCCGTTCGAAGGGATCACAGCCCATCTCGTCGATCGCGAGATCGAGCAGTTCCGGGCAATGGGCCGCGACCGTCTCGCGCATCTCGGCCCGCTGACTTCCCTGGCCGGGAAAGAGCATCGCTGTTGTGTTGTTCTCAGTCACTGACCGGATAATTCACCGACCACCGCCCCCTGTAACCCGAATTCGGTCTCGTACCCCCCAACCGGGGGATCACCCCCAACCCATCGGGTGATCCACAAGGTCTGGCAACGTTCGGCCGCCTATTTGGCGGCCGAACGTTGCCAGACCTTCCTCGCCTTGGGTTCAGCCGAGCAGGCCGTGGGCCTGCGCGCTGCGAACCGCTTCGGCGCGATTCCGCACCCTGAGCTTGCGGTAGATCGCGCTGGTGTGCTCCTTGACCGTGTGCGGCGAGAGGAACAGCTGGCCGGCTATCTCCTTGTTGGTCGCGCCGGTCGCGACCAGCCCGAGGACCTCCATCTCCCGCTCGCTGAGGCCGATCGCGTCGGTCTGCCGGTCCTCGGAGAAAACCTCGCTGCCGAGGGCTACCATCCGCACCGCCTTGACCACGTCGGCGGCTCCCCAATCCTTCGAGACGAAGCCGGAGGCACCGGCCGCGCGGGCGACGCTGGGAGAGATCCGGCCCGCGCCCGAGATCAGCAGGACCCGGGTGGCCGGGGAAACGGATCGGATCTCGGAACAGACGTCGGCCCCGGACTCGGTGCCGAGCATGAGATCGACCAGCGCCACCTCCGGCCTCAGGTTGCGGGCGATCTCGATCGCCTGTTCGGAGCTGGTCGCGCCATCGCATCGCTCGACCCATACCTGACGCTCGAGCAGCAGGCGGAATCCCCAGTGGACGACCTCGTGATCGTCCACCACCAGCAGCGTGAAACCGGGCCCGTTCGCGCTCATCGCTTCACCGGAGCGACCAGCCGGAACCGCCAGCGTTCCCCTTCGACCGGCCCGAACTCGACCAGAGCGTCGTTCTGAAGGGCCTCGAGAGTGAGCAGGCGCAGGCCGAGCCCGCCGCCCCTGGAGGACCGGTCCACCCGGTCGTTCAGCACCTCGACCAGGAAGGCTCCCTCCTCGACCGCGACCCTGATCTCGATCGAGCCGCCATCCGAATGCCGCTGGGCGTTTCGCAGGGCTTCGGTCAGCGCCGACCGGGCCATCGGTTCGAGGTGGGCCGGGGTCTCGACCCCCCGCTGCCAGCTCAGCTCGATCGCGTCGGACTCGCTGAACCACTCGACCAACTCGCGAAAGGATCGCGAACTGTCCCCTTCGGCGGGAGTCATCGGCCGGGCCAGCGCGGTTCTCAGCTCACCCAGCACCACCGTGATCTCGTCACTGCAGCGCTTCTGTTCCTCCAGCGAAAGCTCACCGTCGGAGCCGAGGGCCAGGGAGAGGCCGAACAGGCGCTGGACCACCTGGTCGTGGATCTCTCGGATCATGCCGATCCTCGAGTCCAGGCTCTGGGTGCGTTCCCGGCTGGCGGTCGAACGTTCGACCGTGGCCGCCATCGCGGCGAGGCGGCCCAGGGTGTGGAGGCGCCGGTGGTCCTCCTCGGAGAGCGAGTACTCGTCCCCGCCCTGGTCGGCGACGATCACCCCGAACCAGTTCCCGCCCGCCGCGATCGGCGCGCAGGTGATCGTCGTGATGCCCGCCATGCCCGCATATCTCGCCGGCAGCTCGAACTCCAGGTTCTGCGATATCTCGATCACCCGGTCCTCGGCCAGCACCCGCTGGGCCAGCGGCATCTCGTCGAGCGTGGCCGCGACCGAAGCGATCACCGCCTCCTCGACCCCGTGGAATCCGGCCGGCCGTGAGACTCCGAGAACCGGGTCGTGAAGGAACATGACCACCCGGGTCAAGCTGGTGAGGCGGCTGACCGCCTCGCAGATCCGGTCGGACAGGCGAAAGGCGCCTTCCGGTTCTTCGATTCCCGCAATCAGGCCGACCAGAACGTCGATCTCTCCTGCGTGGCCTTCTGTGATTGACATCGCGATAGGAGACGCTACCCCACCCGGTGCCCCACGGTTACGGCTATGGCACCCCCCGATCAGGGGGTATTCGGTGAACTCCTATTTCTTGTATTCGACGATCGGGTTGACCGGGACGTTGGACATCGGCGGCTCGATCTCCATCTTCTCCAGTGCCCGGTTCAGGTCCCGCTCTGTGACCTCCGGGGGAACCGGCACCGCCCGGTAGACCGGTATCGGCAGGCCGAGGCGGAACGCGAGCTCGTTCTCCGAGTTGAAACCGTCGACGAACGGGTTGTTGCCCCAGGCGACGATCCAGCCGGTGCCGAACGGGCGTACGCCGCCGCAGCAATGGCTGTCCTTGATCTTCTTCGGATCGAGCTGCTGGCCGACGTACGTGGCGGTCCGGTTCTTCAGATCGATCCGGTACTCGACGGCCCGCGGCGGACGATCGAGATGGGTGCTGTTGTCGTGGACCGACAGCAGGTTGCCGTCGCTGATCCGTGCGTCGTGGTTGCCGCCGATCGGGTATTCCGCCCGGGGATCGTCACCCTCGATCTTCAGCGAGTACTTGTCCGGCTCACCGCCGAACGTCCACAGGATCTTGCCGGTCTTCCGCGAGATGCCGAACACCTTGTCGGTGTGACGGGTCGAGATCACCAGCTGATCCTTGCCGAACGGCTCGATCGAGTTCAGGTGGAACATGTCGTAGCGCTCGTTGCCGTCGATATCGGTGTGCGGGTTCTTCAGGACCTTCTTCCACCAGCGCTTGGCGGTGAAATCGAGCGGCACGTGATCGAGTGAGTTCCAGCTCCAGACGACCTTGCCGGAAGGGGTGATCTCCTGGATCTCGCCGGTGAGGACCCCGGCGTCGGCCGGGCCGCCGACCGAGGTCAGATCGACCCCGAGCACCGGCTTGTAGCTCATGATCAGCGCGTTGCCGTTCGGCAGCAGCGTGTACTCGTGGCCGTCGGTCGGGGCGTTCTTGGTCCTCACGACCCTCAGCAGCTTGCCGTCGAGGCTGCGGATCTCGTTGCCGGTCCGTGAATCCTTGCCGAAACCGTCGCCGAAACCGCGCGGGACCTGGAAGGTGCCGTCACGCAGGATCTGGCCGCCGAGCGTGTTGGTCGGCGTGCTGAACCACCAGCGCGGAGTGCCGTCCTGATCGAACACGACCGCCCAGCTGCGCATGGCGTCCTTCGGTTCGGGACGGAACGAGACGAAGAACATGCCCTTGGGCGGATCCTTGAAGCGGGTGTAGTTCCACTGGGGAAAATCATCCGGGAGGCATCGCACCTGGTAGGTCTGGGTCTGGCCGCCCGAGGAGATCAGGATGTTGAAATCCTGGCTGGGCAGGGGACGGGCCTCAGCCTTGTAGCGGCCGCTCTTCGCGGGATAGGGGCCGACCTTCACGGTCGATCCGGGCTTGGCGTTCACCTGAACCTCGATCTTGCCGGGAACGCAGCGGGTCACGTAGTAGTGGCGATCAGGGTTGAAGGCCGGGTACATCGACTTGGTGTTGAACTGGGCGTCGTAGGCGGCACCGGGTGCCCCGGTGTTCTTGATCCCGCCGGTCGAAGCCTGCTGCTGCGGCTTGGGATCGTCCTTCTTGTTGGTGAGGTAGGTGCGGTACGCGAGCGCGCCGGCACCGGCCGCGACGACCAGAGCCGCGATCACGGCCACGATCAGCAGCGGGGAGATATTCAGCTTCTTTTTGGAGCCATTCGGGCTCGGGTCTGCGCTCATCGCCTCAGTCCTTCGTTCGGCAGCCGAAATTCCGGCGTTTACGTTTCCGTGGCGGCCCCCTCCTGACCGGCCGGGAATCAGTTGACCGGGAAGGCTATATGGTGGGCGCTCGTGACGCCGACGCAAGAACTATCGATCAGCGCCGTCCTCTCGAGCATGAAGACCATCGCGGAGCGTCATCAGTCCCTCCTGATCCGGGTCACGCTCGCCTTCGCGGCCCTCAGTACTGCATTGGTTCCGCTTCAGCAGAACGGAACCCTGGGTCTGGCGATCTCGCTGGGCCTGAGCCTGCTGATCCGAACCGCGTACTCCGGGATGGCCGCCGCGCTGGTCTGCCTCCCCGGTCAGCGTGACACGGCGGGCGAGCTCTGGGCGGAGGTGAGGGGCGTGCTCTCAACCCTGATCTGGGTGACGCTGCTGGTCGCGGTCCTCGCCGGGTTCGGGTTCGTGCTGCTGGTCATCCCCTGTCTGATCATGCTCACCATCTGGTCGGTGGTCGTTCCGGTGGTCGTGGTCGAACGCACCGGCGTTTTCGAGAGCCTGTCCCGCAGCCGCGAACTCGTGCGCGGCAACGGCTGGCGGGTGTTCGGATTCCTGGTCTGCCTGTTCCTGATCACGGTCGCCTTCGCTCTCCTCGGCCTGATCGTGGCCCGGCCTTTCGGCAGCGACCTGCTCGGCGTGATGGTCGGTAATTTCGTGCTGATCTGCATCGCGTTTCCGATCCTTCTGGGCGGTCCGGCCGCGCTCTACAACGCCCTGGCCGGCCCTCCCGAAAGCCGTCGGACACAGGCGGAAGAGGATCCGCCGGAGTCGCTCACGGCCGAGTGAACCGCGGAACGGCGGCTTCAGGCGAGGCGGAGACGCCCCGCGAGGTAGTCGTGGACCACGGTCTTGCATTCCTCGATCAGCCACCGGTCACCCTCGGGATCGACGAAGAAGGCCCGGCTGAGCAGACCGTCGCAGATCTCGGTCGCGACATTGATCTGGCGAACCAGAAGGTCGTTGTCCTCGATCCCGAGCCGGTTCACGAGCAGGGACTTGAACGGATCTGCGAGAACCCCGTTGTTGCTCTCGGTGCCGTCGAGAAGCCTTTCGTCGATCACGTCACCGAAACGCAGGGCACGGAATCCGGGCTCGGTCTCGTGCATCTCGACGAACTGGTCCACGGTGATCTCGAGAGCCTCTTCCCACCCTTCGACCTGCCCCTGTTCGAGCTCGGTCGTGAACCGGGTCACGTAGCGCTCCAGATTACGCTCGCTCAGCGCCCTCATCAGTGAGATGCGATCGGGGAAGAAGCGGTAGACGGAGCCGATCGAGACCTTCGCGCGTTCGGCCAACAGGCCGGTCGTCACCCCTTCCATGCCGACTTCGTCGACCAGCTCAGCGGTCGTATCGAGCAGCAGCTTCACCCGCTGCTGGCTCCGGGCCTGGACCGGTTCGCGGCGCATCTTGGTCTGAACCGGGGTGTTTTCTCCTGCAGTGCTCATGGCGGGTAAGGTCCCCGCCGCCGAACATCGGGAAACCGAACATCAGGTTGTTGTGTCCGAGGCCGGGGCCTGATCCGGCTGCTCGAGATGGTCGGCGGGATCGTCGAAGACCTCGACCATCTTGCCCTTGACCATCCAGATGTGGGCGACTACGTAGGCGGCCGCCATCACCCCGGCCATGATGTAGAAGACCGTCTGGGTGGAGTGGGCGAAAGCGCCTTGGATGTCATGGAATATCTCGGCGTCGATCCCGCCGCCCGAATGCCCGGCAACCGAGCCGCTGTCGCCCCCGCCGGACTGGGTCAGTGAGTGGGCGATCGAATCCGACTGGCTCTTGGAGAGATTGAGCGGGCCGGACTCCAGCACGTTCTCGACGTTGACCTTGTTGCGCGTGGTCAGGATCGTGCCGAGCACCGCCAGCCCGAACGCGGCGGCGAAGTTGCGCACCGTCTGGGTGATGCCCGTGGCCTCGCCGTAGCTCGTGTTCGGCGCGCGGTTGATCGCGTCGGTGCTCACCGGTCCGAGGATCAGGCCGACACCGGCGCCGGCCATCACCATGTAGATCCATTGGCCGTCGACCCCGGCGGATATATCGGTCATCTGCTGGGCCCAGAGGAAGAAGCCGACCGCGGCGAGGGCCGAGCCGAGCAGGACCGCGGGCTTCGCGCCCTTGCTGTCGAGGATCCGTCCGCCCCACTGCGAGGCGACCGCGAAACCGGCGAAGAAGATCAGCAGATAGATGCCTGCCTCGGACGCTCCCGATCCCAGCGAGATCTGCGAATACATGCTGGCGAAGAAGAAGAGCGGCACGAACGCGATCGAGAGCAGGAAAAGGACCATGTTGTCCGCGAGGAAGGCACGGTTCTTGAAGATCTTGACGCGCATCAGCGGCTGGCTGAGCTTGCTTTCGTAGACGAAGAAACCGACCAGGATCGCCAGCCCGGCGACGATGCTGCCGATCGTCAGCGGGTTGCTCCAGCCCCAGGTCGCGGACTGCTGCAGACCGAGAACCGCCAGGCCCATGCCGGCCACGATCAGGACCGCTCCGCGGAAATCGAGCGGCTGCGGATTCTTCAGGTTCGCCGGCTTCGATTTCCAGATCAGGAAGAGCGAGATCAGGGCGATCGGGATATTGATCCAGAAGATGGAACGCCAGGTCCACTCGGTCAGATAGCCGCCGGCGATCGGCCCCACCGAGGTGAGCGCGCCCGTGATCCCGAAGAAGAGGGCCATCGCCCGTCCCCTCGTCTCGATCGGGAAGGCCGAGATGGTGATCGCGAGCGCCGCCGGAAACATGATCGCCGCCCCGGCACCCTGAACCACCCGGAAGAAGATGATCCAGGCCTCGGCCAGCTCGCCCTTGGGCGTCGCACCGCAGAGCGCCGACGAGACCGCGAAGATCAGAATGCCGATGACCAGCATGCGCCGGCGCCCGAGCACGTCGGCCAGCTTGCCGCCGAACGCGAACAGCGCCGCCATCGAGAGCAGGTATCCACTCACGATCCACTGCACTCCGGTGGAGGAAAGGCTCAGTTCCTTCTGGATCTCCGGGACCGAGATCGAGACGATCGTCTGATCGATGAAGGTCATCGACACCGCGAAGATCATCGCGGTCAGAACCAGATAGCTGCCCTTCGTACTAGACAAACCGGACCTCCCGAAACGATCGGATCGCGGCCCCCAGCAGCCGCTATGGACGGACTGGCGTCAGGTTATCGGACGATCCGGAAGCTCAGATGACGTTTCTTGCTCCGGTTTCCGGCCTTGTCCACGGCGACGATCGTCGCTTTGTACCGGGCCGGGACGAGCCCCCGTTTGTTCACCTTGCCCCGGAAGCCGATCCGGCGCTTTCCGGCCGCGACCTTCCTGCGCACGATCTTGCCCTGGGCGCGCTTTCCTTTGCCCTTCGATACCCGCTTGATCGTGATCACGACCCTCGCCTTCTCGGAGAGCGTGAAGCGGAACGCGTTCTTCGCGCCGCGCTTCGATTTCTTCTTCAGCATCGAGAGCCCGCTCAGCTTGGGCGCGGTCTCGTCTACGGGAGGGGCGGTGATCGTGACCAGACCGCCGGTCGTGGTCTTGTTGCCGAGAGCGTCGGTGAGTGTCAGCACGACCATCTGCTCGCCGGGAGTGGCATAGGTATGAGTGACCTGCTCGCCGTCCTTCTTGACACTCTCGTCGACCTCCCACTCGACACCGGTGATCGCGGCCCAGGGATCGCTCGGAGTGACCGAAAAGGCGACCTCTTGCCCGGTGACCGCGGTCGAGGGAATGCTCAGCCCATCGGCCTTCGGCACATCGTCGTAGGGCAAAGCGTTGATCGAGTAGTCGTCCGAGGGCACGTCGAGGCTCGAGTAGAGGACCATGCCCTTGCCGAGAGCGTCGGCTCCGGCGGCGGTCACACCGGTGGCGGCGGCCGGGGAGACGGGACCTGTCGGCACGTTGAACTGGGGCACACCGGCATCGCGGGACGCCGCGTAGACACGATCGTCCTCCCGGGTCCAGCCCAGGATCACCAGGCCCTTGCCGCCGACCGCCAGCGATACGTCGCTGACGCCCGCCGATTCGGGAATCGCCTTGGTCGCGGTGCCGAAGAACTGCACTCCGCCGGCCGGCCGTTCCACGGTCTGGATCCCTTCCTTGCCACCACCGAAATACGGGAAGGCGACGGTGGCGGCACCGTTCTCGTCCATCGACAGACGCGGTGTGAAACCGGTGGTCCCGGGAAGATTCAAGGTCTGATCGAAGATGAAGTTCTGGCCCGGACCGGCCAGGCGGGAGTTGCCGATCACATCCGGGCCGACCCTGTCGGCCACGACCGCGTTGCCCTGGGCGTCCACCGCCCCGGCCAGGCCCGAGCCGCTGTTCGTGTTGAAGATCTGTACATCCGGTCCGGCGCCGCCCGGTTCCATCCAGCAGGTGGCCGGATCGCCGGTGATCGTGTCCCCGACCACCCAGGTGATCAGGGCGTGGCCGTTCGGACCCAGGAACACCTGCGGCGTGGACACGCCGTTCGCCGAAACGGGCGACACGTCGGAGATCGCTCCGTCGAGCGCGCCCTGCCCGGTGAGGAAGCGCTTGCGGACCCGGGTGCTGTTCTCGTCGCCTTCGATGTCGCGGCCCTTCCAGGTGAGCAGCGCGACGCCGTCGTCGGCGACATCGACATGCGGGTCGATGTTGGGAATGTCGAAACTCTCGTCCGACACCTGCAGCGCCGGCCCGAAGTTCGCCGCGCCGGGCTGGCGGACGGCACTCATCACCTGCGAAACGCCATCGCCGTCGTTCTGGCGCCAGGTGAGCACGGTGTATCCGTCGGGAGCGATCGCGAGATCGGGATTGGCCGACGGGAAGACATTCGGCACGACCTCGACGGAAGGCTGAAAGCCGCCACCCGGAAGGCGAACCGAAGCTCTCAGCGAGTTGGCCTCGCCCCAGATCGCCACGGCCTCGCCGGAGGCGGCCTCGGCGAACTCGAAGCCACCGAACGGCGACTTGTCCACCGGTTCCGGCAGCACCGGCACCGGTCCGCTGAGGAACCGTTCCGCTGCCGCCGCCGTCGTCGCGGCGACCGTGAAAGACAGCAGGAAAGCGATCGCGATGGCCGCGATCTTGGCGAGAGGCGATTTCTGAGAGTTCATGGGTTCCCCGGTCCGTCGTGGATGGATGAGCAGACAATCCCCACAGTTACCCTGCTGCCATGGAAACCCTACGCACTCCGGAAAGTTGCTTCAACTCGATCGGGGACTTTCCGTACCGGCCGCGATACAGGGAATGGCGGGGCATGCGGCTGGCCCATGTGGACGAGGGTGAGGGACCGGCGGTGCTGCTGCTCCACGGACATCCGACCTGGGGCTACCTGTACCGCAAGGTGATGCCGCCGCTGCTCGGGTCCGGCTTCCGGTGCGTGGTGCCGGACCTTCCCGGTTTCGGGCGTTCGGACAAGCCCGCCGACGACCGCTGGTACAGCTTCGATCGCCACACCGAGTCGATCGTCGCCCTGGTCGACGAGCTGGAGCTGGACGAGCTCACTCTCGTCTGCCATGACTGGGGCGGACCGATCGGTCTGCGAGTCGCGACGATCGAGCGGCCGGATCGTTTCTCCCGCCTGGTCGCGATGGACACCGGCGTCTTCACCGGCCACCAGAAGATGAGCGAGAGCTGGCATCACTACCGCCGGTTCATCGCCGCCCATCGCGACGTGCGGGTCGAGATGCCGATCCGGGGCGGCTGTGCCACCGAACTGAGCGCCGAGGTGCTGGATGCCTACAAGGCTCCCTTCCCGGATGCCGGCTACAAGGCCGGGGTGCGTTCCTTCCCCGGCCTGGTTCCGCTGACGCCCGAGGCCCCCGGGGCCGCCGAGGGACAGGCGACCGCGGCCCGCCTGCTGACCGACGAGCGGCCGTCCCTCCTGCTCTGGGCCGATGCCGATCCGGCGCTGCCGCTCGACCCGGTCGGGAGACAGGTCCAGACCCTCTTCCCCTCGGCGCCTCCGCTGACGGTGATCGAGAACGCGGGGCACTTCCTGCAGGAGGACCGGGGAGAGCTGATCGGCGAGACGATCGCCGCCTGGCTCAGGGAGTAGCCGGGTCCGACGCCGCCTGGGTCAGTGCGCCCAGCAGGACTTCGGGCGGCTGCGCGCCGGACACACCCAGACGGCGGTCGATCACGAAGGTCGGCACGGCCGAGATGCCGAGCTCGGTCGCGAGGCCGCGATCGGCCAGGACCTCCTCGGAGAAGCGGTCGCCCCGGGCCACCTCCTCGGCCGCTGAACGGTCGATGCCGGCCTCGACGGCGAGCTCGATCAGGGCCTCCGGGTCGGCCAGGTCGGCCCGTCCGTTGAAGTAGGCGTCGAACAGGATGCGGGCCAGATCGTCGGCCCGTCCGGACTCCGCCGCGAGGTGGAGCAAACGATGGGCGTCGAAGGTGTTGGCCGGCCTGGCCTTGTCGAAGTCCATCTCGATATCCGCCCCGTGGGCGGAGGCCAGCACGCGATCGTTCATCGCCCGCGCCTCATCCTTGGAGACGTTGAATTTGGAGGCGAGGTAGTCATGCATGTCGCCTTCGATCTCCAGCGGCAGGTCGGGGTTCAACTGGAAGCTGCGCCAGGTCACGTCGATCGAACCCGGATCCGGATGCGCCGCCAGCGCCTTCTGAAAGTTGACCATGCCGATGTAACAGAAGGGGCAGGCGACGTCAAAGAAAATTTCTACCTTCATGAACCAAGGATAGGCAAGGCAACCAGTGAGCCTTTCGTCAACCCCAGAGCCATCTACACCACCAACCAGGCAACTGGGGGCGATTTGGGGGCTATTCGCCCCCAAATCGCCCCCAGTTCAACTCTGCCTCCGGGTTCGCGTGCGGTTGCCGCTTGCGCTCCGCGATACGTTGCCCCTGTGGAAGTCGCCGAACTCCTGGGAACCGTCGTCTTCGCGATTTCTGGTGTGATCGCCGTCGCCGAGCATCGTCTCGACTGGTTCGGCGCGGTGGTGGTCGGGGTCGTGACCGCGATCGGTGGTGGCACCATGCGGGGCCTGATCCTCGGTGAAACCCCCGTCTTCTGGATCGAGGACGAGATCTACCTGGCCTTCGCCATCGCCGGCGGCATCCTCGCCATCCCCCTGGTCATCCGGTTCGGCAGCTCCCACACCCGTTTCGAAGAGGGCCTGCGGGTCGCGGACGCGCTCGGCCTCGCGCTGTTCGCGATCGTCGGGGCCAGCGTCACCCTCGACCTCGGCTTCGACGGGACGACCGCGGTCGTCTGCGGAATCCTGACCGGAGTCGGTGGCGGCGTGATCCGCGACCTGCTCGCCGGACAGACCACCCCGCTGATCCTGCGCAGCGAGATCTACGCCACTGCCGCCCTGGCGGGCACCATCCTGTTCGTGCTCCTGGTCGAGGTCACGGACATGACCCATTGGCTCGCCTCCGCGGCCGGCATGCTGACGATCCTCGCGCTGCGCATGGCCGGGATCAAACGAGACTGGCGGCTGCCAACGCTGCGATGAACGGAATCTTGCGAGTTGATCCGAACACGCGGCCCGCCGCGTACATTGGACAGGGAGAGCGGCGCACTTCTCGAGTGGGACAAGGGATCTCTTGGCTTCTGGAAGCACGGAAATAGACCGTTTCGAGTCGATTCGAATCATCGGAAGCCGCGGCGGACCGAGCCGGGCCATCGTCCGGCTGCTCGAGCTCTCGCCGTTCGTGTTCGCCGGAATAGCGGTGGTCATCTTCGTTCCGGCCAGCTGGACGATGCGGCTGATCGGCCTGACGGTCATCGGCGGCCTCGCGATCTTCCGGGCCGTCGCCGAGATCCGCAGCTACCCCGACTGGATCCAGACCGTCATGCCGGTCCTGATCGCGATCTCGATCGGCATCTTCACGGCGATCTCGGAATCCTCGCTGCTCAACACCCTGGCCCTGTTCAACTGCCTGCGGGTCGCGTTCGCCGACACCCGCCGCACCCTGATCTACACCCTCGCCGCCACCGCGGTCGCGCTGATAGTGCCGGCCCTGATCCATCCCGACGCGCTCGGAGTCAGGGCGATCATCTGGCTGGTCGTCCTGCCCGCCATCTGCTTCCCGATCCAGAACCGATCTGAGACCGTGCGGGCCAGAATCGGGCTGAACGCGAAACTGGCCGCGGTGCTCGCCGACCTGCTCACCTCCGACAACGCCCGGCGCTCGATCGTCAATGCCGCCCATGAACTCGGTGACGCCGACATCGCGGTCATCTTCGAACGAACCCGGGACGGTGACATCAGGGCCGCCGCCGCGTACGGGGCCGACACCGACCAGATCCTGGTCCTGCCCGACGACAGCTCGGCGATCGGAATGAGCCTCACCAACCGCGAGATCGTGTTCGCGCCGTTCGTCGAAAGCGTGGATCTGGATCTCCCGCCCGGATTCGCCGACCGCGGCATCAAGTCCCTGATCAGCTGCCCCATCATGCGGGACGGCGAGGCGATCGCGGCGCTCTGCGTCGGCTGGACCAAGCGGGTCCGGCGCGGCGACCGGGTCGACCCGACCGTCGTCAAGATCCTCGCGGCCGAAGCGGCCGCGACGATCGACCATTCCGACCTGCTGCTCCAGCTGGTCGACACCGCCGCGACCGATCCCCTGACCGGCCTGCCGAACCGGCGGGCCTGGGACCGCCTGCTCCAGACCGGCCTGCTCGAAAGCCGCCAGGTCGAGAAACCCCTCTCGATCGCGATCCTCGACCTCGACCACTTCAAACGGTTCAACGACAGCCGCGGCCACCAGGCCGGCGACCGTCTGCTGCGCGAGGCGGCGGCGGCCTGGAAGGACGCGCTGCGCAAGGACGACATGATCTTCCGCTGGGGCGGCGAGGAGTTCACCGTGATCCTGCCGCACTGTGACCGGGAACAATCGATCGAGGTGGCGGAACGCCTGCGGTCGGCCACTCCCGGCGACCAGACCAGCTCGGCCGGAGTGTCGACCTGGAACGGCAGCGAAAGCGCGGAGAGTCTCTTCGCCCGCACCGATGCGGCGCTCTACCAGGCGAAAGAGTCGGGCCGGGACCAGACGGTGACCTCCGGCAACCCCAGCAACTGAGGCTGCCGCCACCGCGACATCCGGTGACCGTAGGATGTTCGGAATGGGGAACGGGCGATGAACGAGAGTGGAACGCCGAAAAAGCCGGCCGCGATTCTCGTATCGCTGATCATGGTGGCGGCCGTCGCCAACCTGAACCTCTCCGTCGCCAACGTCGCTCTGCCCGACATCGGCAAGGCCTTCGATTCCAGCCAGACTTCGCTCAACCTGATCGCGGTCGGCTACTCGCTGGGTCTCGCGACCTCGGTGCTCTATCTCGGCGCGCTCGGCGACCGCTACGGCCGCAAGATGATGCTGATCCTCGGCACCGGACTCTCGATCCCGGCCTGCCTGCTGGCCGCGTACGCGCCGAGCGACGACGTCCTCTTCATCGCCCGCCTGCTCGGCGGTGTCGCCGCCGGCATGGCCTATCCGACCACGCTCGCCCTGATCACCGCGCTCTGGTCGGAGACGGAGCGGACCAAGCCGATCGCCCTCTGGTCCGGCATCGGCGGCGCGATCTCGGCCCTGGGACCGATGGCGGCGGGTGCACTGCTGCTGCAGTTCGACTGGGGCTCGGTCTTCCTGCTCTCGCTGCCGCTCGCGGTGATCGCGCTCATCCTCTCGTGGCGCTACGTGCCGTCGCACGTGAACGAGGCGACCGACCCGGTCGACAATCTCGGCGGCATCCTCTCGGTCCTGATGGTCGCGGCGCTCGTCCTCGCGATCAACTTCGCCACGGTTCCGAACGCGGGCACGGTGGCGATCGGCCTCGCCGTGATCGCCCTTGCCGCGCTCGGAGCGTTCGTCCTCCGGCAGCGCCGGGTGGCGAATCCCCTATATGACCTGAAGGTCGCCGCGCGCCGCATCTTCTGGGTGGCCGCGATCGCGGGAATCATCGTCTTCGGAACCCTGATGGCGGCGATGTTCATCGGCCAGCAGTACGTCCAGAACGTGCTCGGCTACTCGACCTGGGAGGCCGGGATCGCGATCCTTCCGGCGGCCCTGGTCATGGTCGCGATCGCGCCGCGCTCAGCCAAGATGGTCGACCGGTACGGCGCCCGGACCACACTGCTCACCGGCTTCCTCTTCTGCCTGGTCGGCTTCGTCGTGATGCTCCTGTTCTGGACCGACGACGCCTCGTACTTCATGGTCGGGCTGGGCTACGTCTTCATCGGGGCCGGGGTCGGCTTCGCCGGCACCCCCGCGTCGCACTGCCTGACCAGCTCCGTCCCCGTCAGAAAGGCCGGCATGGCCTCCGGTACCGCCGATCTCCAGCGCGACCTGGGCGGGGCGATCATGCAGTCGATCCTCGGCGCGGTACTGACCGCCGGATACGCCTCCAGCTTCGCCAGCCAGATCTCCAGCTCGCCGAACGCGGACAAGATCAGTGATCAGGTGCAGTCGGAACTGGAACGGTCCTTCTCCAGTGCCGCGAACACCGCCGAACAGCATCAGCAGTACGCGACCCAGATCATCAACGCTGCCAAGACGTCGTTCCTGAACGGTGAGGACTGGGCCTACTCGGCCGGCATCATCGCGATCGCGATCGGCGCGATGCTGGTCTTCTTCCTCTACCCGAAGAAGGACGAGGAAGAGAGACTCCTCGCCCAGTACGCGGCCGAGGACAATGCGCCGGGGTGACCGGCTCGATCTCGCCCTGATCCTTCTGGCGGCCGCCTACCTCGTCTTCGTCGGACTGGGCGGCGCCGGACACGAGTGGTATGCCAGCGCCGACCGGGTCGCCGACGGCAGGGTCTGGCTGCTGCTCACCAGCGCCCTCAACGTCGTGGTCGAGCTGGACGAGGTCCAGTGGCTGATGCTCGCCGTGGTCACCGCCGCGGTGATCTACCGCCTCGGACCGCGCCTGTGGTGGACGGTCTCCCTGACCGGACACGTCGGCTCGGCGATCATCTCGTACGGATTGATCGAGATCGCGGTCGCCCTGGGATCGGGCTCGGCCGAGATCACCGCCCGGGAATCCGACTACGGGATCTCGATCGTGCTCGCGGCCGGACTCGGGGCGCTGACGGCCAGCGCCCTGCTCGCGCGTGAGCGGGGCGATTTCGGGGCGGCCGATCGTGCCGCGCTGATCGCCGGCCTGGCCGGACTCGCCGGCATGTTCGCGGTGTCCTTCGGCTGGTACGACATCCAGCACCTGATCGGGTACGTGATCGGCTTCCTCCTGACCCGCTTCCTGGTCGGCCGCAAGGTTTGGGGCATCGGCGCGGGCGGCCGGTTCGAGACGCCGCGCTGAAATAGCCTGCGCCGATGGAGATCGTCCTCGCCATCCTGGCCGCGCTGATGTTCTCGCTCGGCACGGTTCTGCAGCAGAAGGTGGCGAGCGAGGTTCCCGACGACGAGACGATGAAGGCCGGCCTGCTGGTGCGGCTGGCGAAGCGGCCCGTCTGGCTGCTCGGCATCACGGTCGACGGTCTCGGGTTTCTCTGCCAGGCCGCGGCGCTCCATTTCGGCAAGCTGGTCGTGGTGCAGCCGCTGCTCGCGACCTCGGTCGTGTTCGCGCTGCCGCTCGGCCGCTGGATCACCAAACGCCGCATCACCCGGAACGACCTTCTGGGGGCTCTCGCGGTGACCGGCGGACTGGTCCTCTTCCTGGTCCTGGCCGATCCTCAGGGCGGGGTCCAGGACGCGAGCACGTCCGGCTGGATCATCTCGGGCGCGATCGCCGCGGTCGTCTGCTTCGGCCTGGTCTTCGCCTCCCGGGGCAAGAGGCCATCCCCCAAGGCCGCCCTGCTCGGCATGTCGGCCGGCATCCTCTTCGGCTTCAGCGCCGGTCTGACATTGACCGTCACCGATGACCTCGACCAGGGCCTGGTCGCCCTGCTGACCGATTGGCACCTCTACGCATTGATCGCGGTCGGCTGGATCAGCATGACCCTGAGCCAGGCTTCACTCCAGACCGGCGCCCTCGCTCCCGCGATCTCGACCCAGATGTCGCTCGACCCGCTGGTCAGCATCCTGCTCGGCGTGGTGATCTTCCAGGAACGGATCGACGACACCTTCCTCGAGGCCGCCGTGGCACTGCTCGGCCTGGTCCTGATGGTGTTCGGCCTGGTGATCCTCTCCCGCTCCCAGGCTCATGACGAGTCCTCCCAGACCTAGGCCGGACCGCCCGCGTCGACTTCCTCATCATTCGCCTCTTTCACCAACTTGGCCATGATCAGCTTTGAACGCTTGCGGCCGTAGGCGAAGAAGATCACGAGGCCGATCAGCAGCCAGACGAACAGCCGGATCCAGGTGTCGATCGGCAGGGTGGCCATCAGGAACACCGCGCAGAGGATCGCCGCGGGTGCGACCAGATGCACGGCCGGCACCCGGAACGGACGGGGTGTGTCGGGATGGGTGCGGCGCAGCACCAGAACCCCGATCGCGACCAGGACGAAGGAGAACAGGGTGCCGATCGAGACCAGCTCGCCGAGAATGTCGATCGGCAGCAGGGCCGCGATGAATGCTCCGGCGATACCGCAGACCACGGTGGTGAAGACCGGCGTCTTGAAACGGGGGCTGACCTTGCCGAAGCGCGCGGGCAGCAGCCCGTCCTCGGACATGCGCATCAGGATCCTGGTCTGCCCGTAGAAGGTGACCAGCACGGTCGCGAACAGGCCGATCACGGCGGCGACGTTCATCAGGTTCTCGAGCCAGTCGATGTGGCTCGGCGAGTCCCTGAGCGCGACCGAAAGCGGATCGGCCACGTTCAGGGTCGAGTAGGGAACAAGGCCGGTGATGACGAGTCCGACCGCGACGTAGAGCGTGGTCGAGATGATCACCGTTCCCAGCAGGCCGATCGGCACGGTCCTCTGCGGATTCCTCGACTCGCCGGCCGCGGTGGAAACCGCGTCGAATCCGACGTAGGCGAAGAAGACCACACCCGCGGCACGGATCACGCCGCTGGTTCCGAACTCACCGAACGAACCTTCGTTGCCGGGCACGAAGGGCGACCAGAGCGAGGTGTCCACGTTGAACGCTCCGACCGCGATGAAGATCAGCAGCGCCCCGACCTTCAGCGCGACCATCGTGTTGTTCGCCCGCACGGTCTCCTTGGTGCCGAGCACCAGCAGGAGGGTGGTCACACCGACCACGAACAGCGCCGGCAGGTTGATGATGCCGCCGCCGTCGCCGAACGGCGGGTTGGCGAGATCGTGGGGTATGTGGATGCCGATGCTCGACATCAGCCCGACGAAGTAGCCCGCCCAGCCGACCGCCACGGTCGAGGCGGCGAACAGATACTCGAGCAGCAGGTCCCAGCCGATGAACCAGGCCATGAAGACACCGAACGCGGCGAACACATACGAGTAGGTGCTGCCCGCGATCGGGATCATCGCGGCCATCTCGGCGTAGCAGAGGGCGGTCAGGCCGGCGGCGATTCCGGCCAGGATGAACGAGATGATCACCGCCGGCCCGGCGTACTCGGCGGCCGCGGTTCCGGTGGTGACGAAGATGCCGGCACCGACCACGCTGGCGATGCCGAGAGCGGTCAGCGCGCCCGGGCCGAACGCCTCCGAATCGAGACGGTCGCGGTCCTTGTCGGCCTGCTGGAGGACGTTGCTCAGGCGGTCCGGCTTGACGTCGTGTTTGGCCGGGGGCTCTGACATCTGGCGGTAGCGTATCCGCCCCGCCGACCGAAAAATCCCAGCGGCCGCGACACCCGGTCGCGTCCGGTCGCGTCGAATAGTTTTCTGCCCGGCGATGGGTGAGGAAGAGACCGCAGAGAGCGAGGTTTCCGAGGGCCGCGATTTCGTGGAGGAAGAGCGGGCCCTGCGCCTCGCGAAGCTGGACGCGCTGCGTGAGCGCGGCATCACTCCCTACCCGGTCAATTTCAGGCGGGACCACACGGTAGGTGAGCTCCTGGAGCGCTTCGCCGGCATCCCTCCGGACGAGGAGACCGGCGAGAAGGTGCGGATCGCCGGCCGTCTGATGACGATCCGCAATCACGGCGGGGTCGTGTTCGCCGACCTGAAGGACCAGACCGGCACGGTGCAGGTCGCGTTCGAGAAGGACCGCCTGGACGGGACCGCGTTCGCCGACGCCGAATCGCTCGACCGCGGCGACTGGGTCGGGATCGGCGGGGGCGTGATCGCCTCGCATTCCGGAACGCTCACCGTCACCGCCGACTCGCTCGAGCTGCTCTCGAAGGCTCTGCGCGCGCTGCCCGACAAACACAAGGGCCTGACCGATGTCGATACGAGGCTGCGCGAACGCTACCTCGATCTGATCGCCAATCCGGAGGCCCGTCCGATCTTCGACATCCGTTCGAAGGTGATCGCCTCGGTCCGGAAGACCTTGACCGACGAGGGCTTCACCGAGGTCGAGACCCCGGTGCTGGCCTCACAGGTCGGCGGTGCGGCGGCCCGGCCGTTCATCACGCACCACAACTCGCTCGATATCGAGATGTACCTACGGATCGCACTGGAGCTGCCGTTGAAACGGCTGGTGGTCGGTGGGTTCGAACGGGTTTTCGAGATCGGCCGCGTGTTCCGCAACGAGGGTCTCGACACCCGCCACAACCCCGAGTTCACCCTGCTCGAGGCCTATCAGGCGCTCGGTGACTACCACGACATGATGGACCTAACCGAGAAGATCTGCTCGCAGGCGACGATCGACGCGATCGGCCGCACGGTGGTCAAGGTGGACGGGCAGGACGTCGACTTGAAGGCACCCTGGAAGCGGATCACGATGGCTGATCTGATCAAGGAGACCACCGGCGAGACGATGCATCCGTCGATGCCGATCGAGGATGCCCGCGCGATCTGCGATCGGCTCGAGATCCATTACGAAGACAGCTGGGGGTCCGGCCGCCTGATGTCGGAGGTCTACGACGAGGAGGGCGAGAAGACCCTGCTCCAGCCGACCATGGTCTGCGACTATCCGCGCGAGGTCTCGCCGCTGGCCAAGGTCCACCGCGACGATCCCGAACTGACCGAGCGATTCGAGGTCGTGGTCGCCGGACGCGAGCTGGCCAACGCGTACTCGGAGCTGAACGACCCGGTCGACCAGCGGGCCCGCTTCGAGGACGAAGCGAAGGCGAAAGTGGCCGGCGACGAGGAGGCCGAGAGTGTCGATGACGACTACATCCGTGCCCTCGAGTACGGCCTGCCGCCGACCGGCGGGCTCGGCATCGGTCTCGACCGTCTGATCATGCTGGTCAGCGAGCAGTCGGCGATCCGCGAGGTGATCCTCTTTCCGGCGATGCGTCCCGAGGATGGCGATGCCGGAACGGGCCCACCGCCGGGTGCCGATCTGCCGACCGCGGGCGAGATGTCGAACCGTTCCACTCCGGGACCTCCGGAACCGGCGCCGGTTCGGGACGAACCCGCCGAGACCCGGCCCGCCGCCGAACCCGCACCGGTCCCGGTGGCCGCCGCCTACGCTCCTCCTGCCGCCGAACCCAACCGGACCGCCCAGAAGTTCCTCGGATGGATGACGGCGCTCGCCGGTTTCGTCTATCTGCTCGCGGTGATGCCCGGAGTCCACAGCAATCTCGGTCTCGGCTCGCTGATCAACGATGTCACCGGAAGGGTTTCCGGGCATGTCGTCTCCGCGGTCGTCGGCCTGATCCTGCTGATGATCGCGGGAGGCATCGCCAAGGGCAAGCGGCGTGCCTGGGGTGTCGCGGTCCTGCTGTTCGCGATCGCCGCCGCCGTGCACACCATGAAGGGACCCGATCCGATCGTCGCGATCTATTCCGGGTTCATGGTGATCGCGCTCGTCTGGACCCGGGATTCGTTCGGGGCGAGACCGGATCCCGGCACTCTGCTCGACGCGATCCGTTTCGTGCCGCTCTACCTGGCAGCGGTGTTCGTGTTCGGCTTCGCGTCGCTGCTGTTCAACCAGAATCACGTTGTCGAGAGGCTCACGGTCGGTGGCATGTTCGAAACCACCATCGCCGGCCTCGCCGGGTTCGACGGTCCCTACCACTACACCGGCCGGTTCTTCTCCGATTTCTTCCCTGCGGCGCTGTTCGCGCTCGGCATCGCCGGCCTGGTCCTGCTCGCCTTCCTGATCTTCCGCGCGGTCGCCCTGCGTTCGGGACCGAGCGCCGGTGATCGCGAACGGGCCGAGGAGCTGGTCCACAAGTACGGATCGGGCACCCTCGACTATTTCGCGCTGCGGTCCGACAAGAGCTACTTCTTCACCCAGCGGGGCGACGCGATGATCGCCTTCACCTACATCAGCGGCTACGCCCTGGTCGCCGCCGATCCGATCGGGGCGCCGGGATCGAAGGACCGGGTGCTCGACCAGTTCCTCGCCTACTGCCGCGATCGCAACTGGAAGGTGGCTTTCCTCGCGGTTCGTGAGGTGGATCTGCCGATCTATGAGAAGCGCGGCCTGAAGGGCGTGTACATGGGTGACGAGGCGATCATTCCCTGCGACCGCTTCAGCCTGCAGGGCAGCGGCATGAAGGGACTGCGTTCGACCGTGAAGCGGGTGAGCCGGGAGCTGACCTTCAGGATGATCCGTGAGTCGGAGGCGACCCCGATCCTCTGTGGGCAGCTGAACGAGATCCGGGATCGCTGGCGCGGCGATTCCGATGAGCGCGGATTCACGATGGATCTCGGCACCGAGGTCGAGGGAGTGAACCCGGACTTCCTGCTGGCGATCGCGTACGACCGGGACGAGGTACCGCAGGGCTTCCTGCGGCTGGTGCCGGTGTTCGGCGAGGACCCGGGATGGTCGCTCGACCTGATGCAGCGCAACCCGGACGCGCCGAACGGGATCACCGAGTTCCTGATCGCCAACTGCGCGACCACGCTCGGCCGGCAGGGGTTCCGCCGCCTCTCCATGAACTTCGCCGCCTGGGGCCGCCTGTTCGACGACGAGACCAGCCTGAACCTCGGGCAGAAGCTGCTGAAGCGCCTTGCCGAGATGCTCAATCCGTTCTTCCAGATCAAGTCGCTCAGAGACTTCAACGCCAAGTTCGACCCGGATTGGTGGCCCCGGTCGATCGTGGTCGAGGACGTCGAGTCGGCCCCCAAGGTCGGCCTGCTCTACGCCACCACCGAGGGTTTCCTGAAGATCCCGCTGATCGGCGACAAGCTCGTACCCCCACTGCGCGCCCAATCCCCCGAAGACTGAGCCTCAGAGGATCGGGCCTCAGAAGGCCGAGGCCAGCGAAGATTCACAGCCCACAGATGGGGGTGGAGACGATTAGCACGCATATAGCGTGCTAATCGTCTCCACCCCAGGCCGCAAGCTTGAGGGACCGGGCGCGAGGCGCCCGGGTGCTCGGGTTTCGTGGGACTCAGGGGCCCACCCAGACCGCTGAGAGCCAGGCTCCGCCGACCAGGCCGGGATTGACCTGGGTCGAGAGATCGCCGCCCGTGGTCTGGTAGCCCATCAGGTAGATGTTCTCCCCCGGGGCGAGACGGGCGACCGCGGTCGCGGTCTGGCGGACCGTTCCGGAGTTGCCGGAGGGCACCTGATCCAGGGCGACCAGCGACGCGTTCACCACGGGCGGACCGGCTGCGCCGCCGGCCATGATCCGCAACTGACGCGCTCCGGTCGGACTGTCGGTCCACCCGACCTGACCGGTGATCAGGTAGGTGCCCCGCTTGTTGACCACGATCTCGTCGCTCCCCGCCGCATAGATCTCGGCCGTGTCGATGTTCTCGGTGCCGAGCGCCAGCCTGGTCGGCGTGTCGTTGGGGATCACCTGGGTGGCGGTCGCCCGGGCGCGGGCCGTCGGGAAAGAAGCCAGGGCCGGGTTCGGGTAGCTGCCGGTCAGGTCACCTCCGGCGGGGCCGGTGCTCGGTCCGGTCGGTCCGGTCGCGCCCCGGGGGCCCTTGGGCAGCGAGTTCGCTTGAAAGTCCTTCGCGACCAGGGAACGGTCCTTGACCTTGGCCGACGTCACCGCGTTCGCCTTGATCTTGGTGCTCGTCACCGCGTTCTTCTTGATCTGCTTCTCGCCGACACTGTTCTTGGCGAGCTTGGTGGCGGCGTAGCTGGTGCCGCCCAGAGCGACGACCAGAGCGATCATCGCCACGACCATCGCCGGAGAAGGCATGCTGAATCGGAACTTCTTCCTGCGGGGATTCATTCGTCACCTCACGTGTTGTTTTCGATCCCTCTGGGGCAGTAAACCGAACGGTGCGGTCGGGTTGCGCCTGGACGGCGCCGGCCGGGACTCAGAGCTCGAAGTAGCGCTGGATGCCGCCGAGCATCAGCTGAATCCCGATCGTCGCGATCAGCAGGCCACCGATCTTGGTCGCCAGCTGCTCGCCCTGCTCGGAGAGGTTGACGTACTTCGCGACCAGCAGATGGCCGATCGGCAGCAGGGTCACGGCGACGGCCACCGCGACCAGTGCGGCGATCGTGGCCGAACCGTCAGATGTGGTCGAGGCGATCGTGATCACCGTGGTGATCGCGCCCGGACCGGCGACGAACGGGATCGCGTAGGGCACGACGACGCTTCCCTCGAAGCTCTCCGGCTGCTCCCGGGCCTCCTTTCCGCCCTGGGCACGGCTCGGTTCCCCGCCGAACAGCATCTCGAATCCCATCAGCGCGACGATCAGACCACCGGCCACCCCGAACGCCCCGAGGTTGATGCCCATCGCCTCGAGCAGCTCCTTGCCGACCAGGGCCGCACCGAAAAGCGTGACCGCCACGGCGATCGTGATCCTGCGGACGAACTCCACCCGCCGCTCGGGTTCGGCAGCGGTCAGCTGCCGGAAGAAGATGCCCCGGCTGAGCGGATCGGTGATCACGACCACGGCGACGATCGACTGGATGTAGAAATTGACGTCCACCTTCGGCTCCCCACCGGGAGCCTATCCCGAGCCGGCGGCGCCCGGGTGGGTATCGTGACCGGTAATGGCCGATTACATCTTCACCATGTACCAAGTTTCGAGGATCCACCCGCCGAACAAGCAGGTGCTCCAGGACATCTCCCTCAACTTCATGCCGGGAGCCAAGATCGGCATCCTCGGCAGCAACGGTTCAGGCAAATCCTCGCTGCTCAGGATCATGGCCGGCACCGACGACGGCTTCAAGGGAGACGCCCACCTGCGCGAGGGCGCGACCGTCGGAATGCTCGAGCAGGAACCGCAGCTCGACGAGACCAAGGACGTCAAGGGCAACGTCGAGGACGGGGTTCGCGAAACGAAGGATCTGATCGACCGTTTCAACGAACTGGCCGCGAACTACTCGGACGAGACCGCCGAGGAATTCGGCCGGCTCCAGGCGAAGATCGACGCCGCCGACGCCTGGAATCTCGACACCATGCTCGACACCGCGATGGACGCGCTGCGCCTGCCCCCGGGCGACGCCGACGTGAGCAAGCTCTCCGGCGGTGAGAAGCGGCGGGTCGCTCTCTGCCGCCTGCTGCTCAGCGCCCCGGACCTGCTGCTGCTCGACGAGCCGACCAACCACCTGGACGCCGAATCGGTGGCCTGGCTGGAACGCCACCTGGAGGACTACAAGGGCACCGTGGTCGCCGTGACCCACGATCGCTACTTCCTCGACAACGTGGCCGGCTGGATCCTGGAGCTCGACCGCGGCCGCGGCATCCCCTTCGAGGGCAACTACTCATCCTGGCTGGAACAGAAGCAGAAGCGTCTCGCCATGGAAGAGAGCCAGGAGTCGGCCCGCGCCAAGACGATCGCCGCCGAGCTCGAGTGGGTCCGCGAGAACCCGAAGGGCCGACGGAAGAAATCGAAGGCCCGTCTCGCCCGGTACGAAGAACTGCTGGCCGAGGACAAGCGGGTCAAGATCGAGAGCGTCCAGATCCACATTCCCGCGGGTGAACGCCTCGGCAACGTGGTCATCAACGCCGAGGACATCAAGAAGTCCTTCGGCGAGAAGCTGCTGATCGAGGATCTCTCCTTCAAGCTGCCCCCGGCCGGCATCGTCGGCGTGATCGGACCGAACGGCGCCGGCAAGACGACCCTGTTCCGCATGATCGTCGGTGAAGAAAAGCCCGACAGCGGCAGCATCCGCCTCGGTGACACGGTTCAGCTCGCCTACGTCGACCAGTCACGCGACGCGCTCGATCCGGAGAAGAACGTCTGGGAGGTGATCTCGGACGGGGATGACCACATCGACGTCGGCGGCCACAAGCTGAACTCGCGGGCCTATGTCAGCAGCTTCAACTTCAAGGGCTCGGACCAGCAGCGCAAGGTCGGTGTGCTCTCCGGCGGTGAGCGCAACCGGGTCCATCTGGCGAAACTGCTCCGGTCCGGCGGCAACCTGCTGCTGCTCGACGAGCCGACCAACGACCTGGACGTGGACACACTGCGTGCGCTCGAGGACGCGCTGCTCAACTTCGCGGGCTGCGCCGTGGTGATCTCGCACGATCGCTGGTTCCTGGATCGCGTCGCGACCCACATCCTCGCCTTCGAGGGCGATTCGCAGGTCACCTGGTTCGAGGGCAACCTCGAGGCTTACGAGGAGAACCGGCGCAACCGGCTCGGTGCCGAAGCCGACCGTCCCCACCGGATCACCTACAAGAAACTGGTCCGGGACTGAATCCTGTGACGATCGGGTAACAAGACCGATACTCGCCGAAAATCTGCGGGTTTACGCTTCGAGGACAGCTGTCCAGTCGTAGTACATCGTCCAACAGGAGGACTTCTTGATCCAGGTATGCAGGAGGCCCGTCAGCCATGCGCTGATCGCCGCGCTCACCCTCTGTGTCTTCGGGACTCTGGCGGGCCACGCGGGCGCCGCGCCACCCAGCGGCGGGCCGATCAAGCCTTCGACGGCAAGGAAGGCCATCGCGATCTTCCCCGTCGCCGGCACGAGGGTAGCCTCGGACAGGACCACGATCAGCTTCCGCGGCATCAAACCGCAGAATCTGAACCTGCACAGAGTCAAGGTCATCGGGTCGCGAACCGGCGTTCACCGGGGCACCAAGCTGCGGCACTCCGACGGCCGGGGCGTCAGTTTCGTTCCGAAGAAGAAGTTCGCCCGGGGCGAGCAGGTCCGGGTCACCACCGGACTCCGGATCATCGGCGCCAGGCGCGGTGACTTCAGCTACCGGATCGGCCGGTTCACCACCACGGACGACAAGCCGCTCAACCCCGAGGTTCCGCCGATCACCGATGGACTCCGGTCCCGACCCGACCTGAAACCGACCACACTCGAAGTGCTCACCGACCGGCCGGAGAAGTCGCCCGGCCAGATCTTCTACGCGCCGAAGCAGGACGGCCTCGCGATCGCGAACGCGGACGGCAAGACCACCTGGTTCGACCCGTTCGGTTTCGCCAGATCGGGGGTCACGGTCTACAACTTTCGTGCCCAGAAATACCGCGGACGTCCGGTGCTGACCTACTGGAAGGGCGCCTCTTCGGTGACCGGCTACTCGCAGATCGGCACCTTCGAGATCCTCAACCGCAGGTACGAGACGATCGCCAGCCTGAGGCCCGGCAACGGCTACAAGGCGGACATCCACGAGTTCCAGCTGACCGATCGGGACACCGCGCTGGTGCTGTCCTACACGGGCGTGCGCCAGGACCTGCGCAAAGCGGGCGGCCCGAAGAACGGCAAGCTGCTCGACAACGTGATCCAGGAAATCGACATCAAGACCGGCGCGGTCCTGTTCGAGTGGCACAGCTACGGCAACGTGAGCTTCACCACCGGTATCGGTGCGGTGCCGACCGATCCGAAGACGTCGTTCGACTACTTCCACGCCAACTCGATCCAGGTGGATGGCGACGGCTACCTGATCTCCGGACGCCGTCACAGCACCGTCTACCGGGTCGACGGCAAGACCGGCAGGATCAAGTGGCGCCTGGCCGGCAACCCTCTTCCCGGCAACACCAAGAGTAGTTTCATCATGGGTGAGGGCACGAAATTCGGCTATCAGCATGATGCCCAGCGCCTGCCGAACGGGGACATCTCGCTGTTCGACAACAGCAACGGCCGTTTCGAGCCGTCGGTGCTGCCGGACTCGAGTGCCCTGGTGCTGCGCCTCGGCAAGAACTCCGCCGGCAAGCGCACGGCGACGCTGGTCAGGCGCTACAACTATCCGGCACCGGGCATCATCGCCGCGTCGCAGGGCAACGCCGAAACACTCGCCGACGGCAACATGTTCGTCGGCTGGGGACAGGTCCCCCAGATGACGGAGTTCAACCCGGCGGGCGAGGTCGTGTTCGACGCCAGGCATTCCGGCACGGTGATCCCCGAGCAGGGCGTTCTCAGTTCGTACCGGATCTACAAGGGACCCTGGAGCGGGATCGCCCCCGGCAAGCCCGCGATCGCCAGCGACGCCGGGACCGGCAAGGTCTACGCGAGCTGGAACGGTTCGCAGGAGACCGCCCGGTGGAAGGTCGTCACGGGCGCCGATACCGCCGACCTGCGGGTGATCGCCGAGGTTCCCTGGGCCGATTTCGAGACCGAGATCGACGCGCCGGATCTCGGCGCCGTGGTCGGGGTCCAGGCTTTCGGCGCCGCCGGCAACATGATCGGTGAATCGAACGTCGTTCCGGTCGGCACCCAGGACTCCGGCCAGAAATAGCCGGACGCGAACCTAGTTACCGGCCTCTGGGGCGATCTCCGGGGGCCGGCTCGGCGTGATCGTCTCGACCACGACCACGCCGATCAGGATCGCCACCAGAAGGAGCGAAACCGCGAGCGCCGAGATGTGGGTCACGGCGGCGAGGACTCCGACCGCGACGCAGGCCGCGGCACCGACCACCCGCTTGACCGGCAGTCCGCGTGTGTTACGCCATCGGGCCGGGACGAACGCAAGTAGGTAGAGGACGGGTCCGGCGACCACGGCCAGCAGGTAGGGCGTCTTCAGGTACTCGGTCGGGTGGGCGATCACGATCTCGTCGCCGACCGCGCAGAGGATGATCCCGGCGATGATCGGGATGTGGCCATAGGTGTAGAGATCGCGGGCCATGACCGTGCGGTTCTCGGCGCCGATCAGCAGCCGTTCGAACACGGTCGAGACGTAGTTGAAGTACAGCCACCAGAGACAGACGGTGCTGAGGAAGGCGCCGGTGAAGGCGAGCGCGGTGACCAGGTCGAGATCGAGCTTGGTGGTGGTCGCGCCGGTGAGCACGATCGTCTCACCGAGCGCGATGATCGTGAAGAGCTGGAAACGCTCGGCAAAATGGGTGCCGCCGACGTTCCAGGCGTCGGCACTGAGATTGCCGAGCCATGGCACGCGGTAGGTGAGCAGCGGTCCGCCGTAGTCGATCGCGAGCGCGACCAGCCACAACAGGATCCGCGCGTCTCCTTCGACCAGCGCACCGGCGATCCAGAACACCGCGCCGAAACAGAACCAGGCGAGGATGTGCTCGGCGCGGTTGCGCTCGTTGCTGCCCGGGTCGGCCGCGACGAAGGTCATGAAGGCGTGCCGCCCGACCTGGATCACGACATAGGAGATCGCGAAGAGCAGCCCCTTGTCCCCGAAGGCCTCGGGGATCGCGACCGCCATCAGCAGGCTGGCCATCATGATCACGATCAGCAGCAGCCGGATCGGGATCGCGTCGGGGTCGAGCTCGTTGGTCGCCCAGGTGGTGAACTGCCAGGCCCACCAGACGACCAGCAGGACGATCGCTGATTGCAGCGCGCCGATCCAGGTCAGGTGTTCCAGCAGAAGATGCGAGACCTGGGTGATCGCGAAGACGAAGACCAGGTCGTAGAACAGCTCGAGGGTGCTGGCCCGGTATTCCTGGTCGGGGTCTCGTCTGTAGGCGTAGCGGCTCACTGACCGGGGATTCTCTCCAACCGGCCGGATCCCTGGTCAGATACCAACGCCCCAGGGTGGGAAGCTCTGCTCCATCGCGGACCGCGGATCGTCCTTGATCGCCTGGTCGTCTCCGGACTTGGACTTCACGGTCTCCGGGGATTTCGGCGATGGCACGGCCAGTTTCACGATCGACCACTCGCCGTCGGCACCTTTCCGGGGGATCCAGCTGTGGGTCTCCCGATCGGGGCTCGTGGCGGTCAGTTCGGCGACACGCTGACGTGCTTCGTGCTCGTTCATGAAACCAGTCTACGCCGCCAACCCCAGGTTCCGGCAACGATTTCTAATGACAGTCATTAGAAATCGTTGCCGGGGCTTTCAGGGTTTGATCGTGTGGGATGGATCTGGTCGCATTTCGGGTGGTGCCTGGCTGTAGTCGCCGAACTCTCCGTCTCTCGCCTCGACCACGGCCCCGACCCCCTCGGTTTCGGCCTTCTCGATAAAGGCGAGCGCGTCGGGCGTGTTCCGCATCAGCCCGTCGAGGATCGGTCCCAGGGTCTGGGTCGAGGCGAGACCCTGGTTTTCGTAGGCCTGGTTGACGATCAGCTTCATCGCGGCGAGTTGGGAGGAGGGGATCCGGCAGAGATCGGCGGCGAGCCCGGCGACCGTCTCTTCCAGGCGTTCGAACGGCACCGACTCGTTGATCAGCTCGACCTCGGCCGCCTGCCGTCCGGTGAAGGGACGACCGGTCAGAGCATGCATCTTCGCCCTGCTCATGCCGAGCCGGTAGAGCCACATTCCCGACAGATACGAACCCCACATCCGGCTGTAGGGAGTGCCGATCACGGCGTCGTCACTGGCGACGACGAGGTCGGCGCAGAGCGCGAAGTCGCTGCCGCCGCCGACGCAGTAGCCGTGGACCTGGGCGATCACCGGCTTTTGGCTGCGCCAGATGCTCATGAACTTCTGCGTCGGTGCGGTCGCCGGGTCGGTCGCCATCGCGAAGTCCTTGCCCGGGTCCCACCTGCCATCGGTCTCCAGTGCCTCGCCCCAATGTTTGAATCCGCCGCCGAAGTCGTATCCGGCGCAGAAGGATCTGCCGATTCCACGGATCACGATCACCTTGACCGCGGGATCGAGGGTGGCTTCCCCGACCGCCGCCTGCACCTCGTCCGGCATCGGCGGCACGATCGTGTTGAGGCGCTCGGGCCGGTTCAGGGAGATCGTCGCGACCTGCCCGTCAACCGCGTAGAGGATCGTTTCGTAGCTCACATCCGTCCTTCTTTCGATCGAGTGATTCGGCGATTCCCCCGGGCCAAACTACTCGATGCCGGTTCAGTCGCCGATCACACCGCCGCCGTCCGGCAGCCGCCGGCGGGCGAACTCCTCGGGTGGGCTGCCGCTGAACTGCTTGAAGTCCCGGATCAGGTGGGCCTGGTCGAAGTAGCCGCAGGACCGGGCCATCTCCGCCCAGCCGACCGGTCTGGCCGAATCGATCAGCGAGACGGCCCGCTCGAAGCGCAGGATCCGGCCGAGCAGCTTCGGTGACAGTCCGATCTGCTCCTTGAACCCGAGGGCGAGGTGACGGCGGCTGCAGCCGATCTCGGTCGCGAGCGCCTCGATCGGAATCGTGCCCCCGCTCTGTTTCAGGCGCCCGAGTGCGCGGGTCACGCTCGGGACCGGCGACCGGGCGTCTTCGAGCCGGGAGCCGAAGAAGCGGTCCAGCAGACCGAAGCGGGCCGACGCGCACGGGGCCTCGGCCACCCGCTCACGGAACAGCTCCGCCCGCCAACCGAACATCTGCTCCAGTGTGACCACCCGGTTGCTCAACTCATGCATCGGAAATCCGAACATGAGGTGGGCTCCGATCGGGGTCAGATTCACTTCGATTCCCCGCTGAGATCCACCTGTCTCGGTCAGTGCGTACCTGTCGGACAAACCCGATACGAATCCGGCCGCCTGCTCGCTCCATCCGCTTTCCTCCTCGGTGATCCGTACGCGGATCGGCTCTCCGAGGTTGATGATCATCGTGACCCGGTCCGACGGCAGTTCCCGACGCCGGACGAAGGTGGATGTTCGCTCCGTGTAGGAGCAGTACGAGTTGATGTGGCCACGCAGGTACGGGGCCGGCCGACCGAAACTGAACTCCCACGAATCGCCATCGGATTCGTGTCTCAGCACCCTGCCCGCAGGGACCTCGCCGCCCATCGTTCAGTCCGGCGGCTGGTGGAGACCGAAGGTGGATCCCTGATGGTCCGTGCATAGCTTGAAGCGGCCGAACCTGGTGACCGATCCTTCGTCGCCTTCTATTTCCAGCTCGACGATCTGTCCGCCCAGTTCCCGCACTCGGGCGATCGATCGGTCGATGTCGTCGACCGCATAGAAGACGCAGGCCGCACCGCCCTCGTCACCGCCATGCATCCCACCGGGCACGTTCGGGGTCTCGATCGCGAATCCGTTGCCCGACGGACCTTGCTCAAAGGTCCAGCCGAACAGTCCTTCATAGAATGCCCGGCCCTTCTCGGTGTCGCCGACACCGAACTCGATGAATGAAACTTCACCCGCCATGTGGCCTCCTCGGATTGATTGTCCGATTCCAGCCTACGTGCGCCCGGCCTTCCGGTATTGGAAATTCGGGAAGTGTGCGTGGATAGCTCGGTGCCATCGGCCGGAGAATCCGGCCGATGGCACCGAGTGAATCACCCGGCCGCTACTTCACGACGCGGAACGCGCCTCGCATAAGCGGGTGGATCCGGCAGAAATACGTGTGGGTTCCGACCGGCAGATCGGCCGGGGTCGTCCACGTGTTCCGGTTGACGGTCGGTGGTCCGCCCGTGCCGAGCTGGCCGGAATCGAACTGAAAGTCACCGTCCGCGATCGGGTACGAAATACCGGTCGACTTGTTGCAGGGCGACTTGCAGGACGTCAGTGAATGCCAGGTCTGGCTGGCCTGATCGGCGGCCGACAGCTCGAAGCTGAACGACTGACCCTGCTTCACGACCGGGGGCCGTCCCGCCGCTCCCGGCAGACGAAAGTCGCCGGCCTCGTAGGTGTAGTTGCCGATCTGGAACGGGCCGCTCGCGAGCGGTCCGTCCGGCAGGGTGGCCGGATCCGGGCCGACCAGCGGCGTGGTACCACCGTGATCGTTGTTCTCCTCGTAGTGTTCGTGGTTGAGGACGCCCTCGCCGTCGACCTTCTTCTCATACGGGTTGTCGCCGTTGGTCTCGTCCGACATGTAAATGACGTTGATGCCCATCGACTCGTACCAGGAGGCCAGCTTGGTCTCGTAGGTCGTCTGGAGGTCGAGCACATCACCCGCCTTCACGGCGACCCGCCAGTCCGGCTTGGTGCTCATCATCGCCACATCCCAGGAGACGGGGCCGGTGGGCGCGAAGTACTTGGCGGTCGATTCGAAGAGACGCACGCGATTGCCCTCGACGTTGGGCTGGGTGTCGACGCAGGCCTGATAGGTGGCCCGTGCGGCGGCATCCTTCTTCTTGACGCTCTTCTGTCCGGCCAGCTTGGCCTTCTTCTGCCGCTTCAGCTTGTTCAGCTGCTTCGTCTTGGCCTTCTTCAGCTTCTTGAACTTCTTCGGGTTCGCCGACTTCAGCTTCTTGAACTTCTTCGCCTTCATCGACTTGACGAGCTTCTTCTGCTTGCCCGACAGACCCTTGAGCGACTTGGCGTAGGCGGCGAGCTGCTTTGTGTAACTCTTCGCCGGAGGACAGGTCGGTCCGGCGTAGCTGGCTCCTTCCCGGCTCAGGAAGAGCTCGGTGTCGAGGCCGCCCGTGTGGACGTGACCGGTGGTGCCGAGCAGAACGCCGTCCCGGTCGACGGTCCACTTGTTCTTCTGACGTCCGTTGCCGTAGGGGTTGACCTTCGCGTCCTGCGGATAGGTGAACTTTCCATCCTCGCCACCCTCGCCGCGATGTACGTCGAAAACCGGGTAGATGCTGCCGTTGTCAACATCCATCCAGATCGGCCGCACCGGCTTCATCGAGGCCGCCTGCGGGGCCGTGTCCGGAATGAAATCGACGGTGTAGGTGATGTAGAGAGTCATCGGCTCGGCGATGAGGTTGTGAATCATGTGATTCAGGAGCCAGCCGTCGGACCTCTTGTACCGGTAGCCGTATCCGGGCGGAAGATCCATGTTGGTCTTCTCTTCGCCGGTCGCGTAGAAACGCTCGGGCCCTCCGCTGGTGGCATCCGAACGAGACGTGTTGAGCCACACGCCGTGATGGAACATCACCTTCGAGGAGCTGGGGATGGTGCCGTCGGCGTAGGTCAGGTTGGGCTGGATGCGGGTGATCCATCCGTCAACCGGTGGCCGCTCGGATCCGGCGATCGGCGCGTATCCGATGCGGTTCTGCCCGGGGGTCACGTTGAGCGGACCGACCGTGTAGGTGGTCTGCACCGCGCCGTCGGCGAGTGCGACCGAAGACCTTACGGCCGCGTCGGCTCCAGGAGTCATCGCCACGAAAAGGCCGGCGAAAAGGGCCAGTGCCAGACCGACGACCATCGTCGCCCGAGCGAGTATTCCCATCACGAAATTCTTTTCCGTCAGTTGAATCATTTCCCCCCCGGGATTGAAGGTCTGGCTCTGATGCCAGACCAATCATCAATAAGGTACCGCTTTGTTCCTACTTGTGAACGCGCCTTGCGCTCATCGCAACGTGCGCTTCGTCTTCGCCGGCTTGCCCCAAGGCACCGAGGCGGCCACCGAAACCTGGATCTTCTTACCCTTCTTGATCGCCTTGCGGCCGCCCTTGCTCAGCTTCACGCTCAGCGTCTTGGACATCCCTCCGGCCAGATTCAGCTTCGAGACGAGACCGATCAGGGTGTTGCCCTTCTTGACCACGATCTCCACCCCGGAGCTCGCGGCCAGCCCGGTCACCTTGACCTTCAGTTTGCCCGACTTGCGGACCTGCTTCAGCTTCTGCGCCGGTATCGCCAGCTTCACTCCCGGTCGCGGAACCGCTGTTCCCGAACCCGACACATCAAGATTTCCGTTCATGCCGGGATGCAGGGTGCAGACGAAGGGATAGGTGCCCGCGCCCAGGTACTGGGTGCCGGCTACCGCCGAGGTGCCGCCGCCCGCAACCGTTTCCGAAACGAACAGCGGCATACCGTCGGGACCGGCACTGGCGGCCGTGACGTTGTGGAAGGCGAGCGAATCACCCTGGTTCACGAAGTTCGAGGTCTCACCGGGCGCCTGCGTGAACGGTCCCGCTCCGAACGTGCAGCAGGTCGGGCTCGCGGTGATGTCGACCGCCTGCGCCGGTCCGGCCCCGTAGAGGAGCAGCCCCAGAGTCGCGGCCAGCCCTGTCAAGTAGATCTTCCTAATCCCTCCCATCGGCGCATCATGACGATTCCGGGATGCTCTTTCAAGCGAGGTACGCATCAAGAGCCACCGACCACCCGGTAGGCCATGTGGGTGACGAGGCTGTTGCCGCGCACGCTCACGGTCTCGAGTCCAATGCCGCCGACATCATCGAGCAGCCGTTCTCCAGCCCCGAGAAGTACTGGAGCGACGTGCAGGCGCAACTCGTCGATCGCCCCGGCGTTCAGGTACTGGCGCACGGTCTCGGCCCCGCCGGCGATCGCGACATTCCTCTCCCCCGCAGCCTCTCTGGCCTGAGCGAGCGCCGAATCGATGCCATCGGTGACGAAGGTGAAACTAGTGCCTCCCTCCATCTCCAATGTGGGCTTCGGATAGTGGGTCAAGACGAAGACGGGCGCGTGATACGGCGGGTCGTCGCCCCACCAGCCGTGCCACTCCTCGTCCCAATCGCCGCGGATCGGGCCGAACATGTTGCGCCCCATGATGAACGCGCCCGCGTCGACGATCGCATCGATCTCGGCCCGGTTCTCCTCCGGTTCATCGAACATCCACCTGTGGAGAGCCTCGGCGCGCTCACCGAGCGGATCCTCACGGCTCTGATCGGGTCCGGCGGCGTATCCGTCCAGCGAAATGGAGATGTCACACGTGACTTTGCCCATTCCCGGAACCTACTCCCGCCGAACCCCGGAATCAACGCGAAACGCGCTTGATGCAGGCCTTACGTTTCGACTTCTTCTTGATCTTCTTGCACTTCTTCAGTGCCCGGGCCTTGGCGTTCGCCTTCACGCCGTTTCCGGCCTTCGAACCCGAACCCGATTCGACGACCCTGGGATCGTCCTCCCGGCCCACGGGCCGCTCGGCGGGATCGCCGACAGGCGGGTCGTCGGACGAAACCGGTGTGTCCGGGTCGGCCGGTGTTTCCGGATCGACCGGTGGCTTCGGATCGACCGGCGGATCCGGTGTCTCCGAAGAATCGGCGTCACCCGGCGGCGGGTCGGCCAGGAAGTGCTCCAGGATCCGGTTCGGAGAGAGCGCCTTGCCGTAGTAGGCGACCTCATCCAGGGATCCCTTGAACCAGGGCTGGATCTCACCGAAGCCGACATAGAAGGTCGAGGACGAGCTGGGACGCTTGGTCGCCTCGGCCGAGGCACGGAACTCACCGTCGACGTAGAGGGAGATGTTCACCCCGTCCCAGACTCCGACCACCTGAGTGAAGCGTCCCGGTGTCAGACCGGGACTGGTCGAGACGGTGGTTCCCATGTGGCGGAAGGAGAGCACCCCGTCCTCGCCGACGAAGATCTCACCGGCGTCGCCGTGGCCGACGATCGACTGTCTGCGCTGATCGTCCGGGTTCGCCCAGACCTCGATCGTGCTCTGGAACTTCGGCGCCGGGATCGAGGAGACGAAGCCGTAGCCGGAGGCACCGTGGAAGCGGCGGGCGCGATCACCATCGCCGGAGATCCCGACCGGTCCCGATTCCTGGCCGTTCTTGTACGTGCCGTCTCGATGCGCCGGCCCCGAATCCTTCATCGGGGCGCCGTTCGCGTCACCCAGACGGTAGTAGGCGATCGGCGCGTCGTCGTTGTAGATGTCCTCGAACGACTTCACCGTGTACTTGTGCGTGTGGGTGCGGATCAGCTCTGAGCTGTCTATCGCGGTGACCACGACCGTGTGCTCGCCGGGGCTGTCCGGCAGCGTGCCCTCGTTCGCGATCGGCACGCCGTCCACGGTCGCCGTGCAGGACGCGACCGTCTCGAAACCATCGAGGTCGTCACAGGAGAAGTGAAGCGGCGGCACCTTGGTCCGCGCGTAGAGACCACCGTTGTTCGGCTGGTGGATATCCGCGGAAGGACGCTGGATCGGCGGGCCGTCCGGGGCCGGCGAAGGAACGTCCTTGGCGGTGCCGACGTGGTAGCGGGTCCAGATGTCATGCGCCGAAAGCGCGCTGCCGTAGTAGGCCGCCTCATCCAGGTATCCATGGAACCACGGCGCCTGATCGCCGTATCCGACGTAGAGCGTGCTCGTGCCCGAGGGCGGCTTGTTCGCGGTCGAACTCGACCCGACCAGGTTGCCGTTCACGTAGAGCTTGGTCGTCTGCCCGTTCCAGGTGGCGGCGACATGCCACCAGGTGTTCGGGGTGAGGACCGGGCCCTCCGAGTAGACGGTGTCCTGGGTCTGGCGCAGCGCGAGCTTGCCCTCCGGGGTCACGAAGAGCTGGCCGCCCCCGCCCTGACCCATGACCGAGCCGGCCTTGTCGTCAGCCCGGTTGATCCAGGCCTCGATCGTGTAGGCGCTCTTCGGGGCGACGATGTTGTTGGTGAAGCCGTAGCCGTCGCGCGCCGGGAAGAAGGCCGAGAAATCCTGCGGATCGGCGTTCAGGTCACATGTGTATGGAGCATGAGGCCGGATGTGGCAGCTCGGGGCGGGCGGCTGACGCAGAGCGATCCCGTTCTTGAACTCGCCGTCGTTGTGGTTGCCGGAACTGTCGGCCATCGGATCGGAGCCGAGCTGGTCACCGAGGCGGTAGTACGCGATCGGACCCTTGCCGTTGATCACGTCGGCGTACTTCGGCGGATCGACAGCGTAGGAATGGACCACCTGATGAGTGTTGCCGGCGTGATCTTCGGCGTTGACCACGAAGCGGAAGTTGCCGAGGCGGCTGGTGTCAACCGTCGAAGGGCCGCTGCAGGTCTTGATGCCGGAGGCGCCCGGAGGGTTGCCGGCCGGAGGATCGTCACAGGTGAAGACGGACGGGACGTGCTGTCCGAGCGTGAAACGCTCGCGCATCGCCGGCTTGGTCAGAGTGATGGTCGGCTTGGTCTGGTCGACCAGGAAGGTGGTCTTCGCCGGGGTCGGGTCCACGTTGCCGGCCATGTCGGTGGCGCGTGCCTCGAAGGTGTGGACACCCTCGGTCAGATCATCGACCGAGAAGATTCCGGCCCGGGTCGGTGACGACGGGTCGGAGTCGGGATGGTCGCAATGCTCCCATGTTCCTCCGTCGATCCGGCACTCGAGGAACGTGCCGGAGGAGGTGAGCGGGGTCGCGTCCTGGGCGTGGAAGGTGAAGTCGCGTGAAGTGGTGTTGCTCGGCCCGGGCGGTGTGACCGTGTCGATCACCGTGTCCGGGATGCCGCTGTCGATCCAGAAGGCCGCGACCCAGGTGTTGTGTACCGGGTCATCGGGATCCGCCCCGATGTTGCCGAGCTCGATGTTGAACTGGCGGGCGACCATGTCGTACTTGCCGTCCTGGAGCGGCGCGCCGTCGGGCAGCGGTTCCGTCGAAGGCTGGAAGTAATCGGGGAAGCTCGTCGGCAGGAGTACGTACTTCTTCCGGTCGGTGATATCCGCCATGTGGATGTTCCAGTCGCCGTCGATGTCGAGGGCGTCCTCGCCACTGCCGACCGGCATCTGATTCAGGAACCGGTTCTTGAGCAAACCGCCGAACGGGTTGTTCTCCTTCACCTGCTCCGTGTAGTAGAGCCTGACGTGCACGTCGGTGGAGTACTTGAGGAAGTTGAGGCTGGCGTCTCCGCGAAAGTCGACCGGCGAGGTCGGCGAGGCGGAGTCGGGGACCGGGTTGACGATGGCGGCGGATGCACTGGACGTGAGGAAGGCACCGAAGGCGACGAGAACCAAAGCGGCGAAAAAGCTGCGAATCGTCGGTTTGAAGTTCTTCGAAAAATGCAATGCCGAATCCACGCCACACACCCCAGTCGTGTCGAAAGTTGATCTTGGACGGACTTCGCCGTCTCCCTGGCGGCAGAGTAGCGGATAGTCCGTACGCCGTGTGGTAATCCCGTGAAGAACACAGCAAACCGCTCTAGAAAGCCGAAAACAGGGTTTACATAACGACGGAATCAGGACGTCATGCCGAGGACAAGCTGCGCTGTTTCGGCGGGCACGTCGAGCTGCGGACAGTGGCCGACACCGTCAAGCTCGATCCATTCGGCGTTCGGCAGCCACTCCTCGCGGTACCGGGTCGCCGTGTCGGGCCAGGAGAGGACCCTGTCCCCCGTGCCCCAGACCATTCGCACCGGGCAGGTCACCTTCTCCGCGTCGAGGCTCCATCCCTCTTCCAGGGCGGCATCGATCAGGGGCGCCACACCATCGCAGCGGATCACACCGAGGATCTGGTGGGCGATCAGCTCGGCCGGGATGTGCTCGTAGTTATTGGTGGTGAACTGAGTCGCCAGCCGCCGTCCCTCCGGGGTGGCGACCATCGCGTCGATGTGGGCGGCCGCGCCCTCGAGCTGCGCCTTCATCGTCACGAAGAACCCGAGGGTGTCGCGGAACGAGTCGTCACCCGCCGCCCAGCCGCCGGCCGGCGCCAGCGCGACCACCGACCTCGCGCGGCCGCGGGCGGCGAGCCGAAGCGCGAGATAGCCGCCGAGCGAGTTGCCGGCGATGTGCGCGGTCCCGATGCCGGCTTCGTCCAGCATGGCCTCGATCTGATCGAGCACCTCTTCCTGAACCACCGGCGTTCTGAGCGGCGGCCCACCGGCATGTCCGGGCAGGGTCGGAGCGAAAACGTCGTGGTGCTTTTCGAGTTCCGGCAGGATCAGATCCCAGCCGCGCCAGGTGTCGGTGAAACCGTGAAGCAGGACCAGTGGCGGGCCGGACCCGGCGCGCCATGAAGGGGTGAATTCCGAGTTCATGGGCCCAGGCTAGAGCAGCGTTAGCCGGGAACACTCCCGGCCCGATATTCGAGCGATGTTTGCGATTCGGGCCCCGGGGGAACAGGAACAGACAGACCAGAGAGACAGAGAGACATCTGCACGGCCCACTGGGTTCTAGGGCAGCGCTCGCAGGGGGAACCCTTCGAAGAGAGGCTGAAAATGGAAACCCAAGAGTTACAGGGCCGTGAAGCGGCCGACCCGATCCGAAATCATCTCGCGACGGAGCGGATTCTGTGGCGCCGCCGGGACGAAGATCCGCGGGCGAAGGAAGAGCTGATCGATCGCTACCTTCCGTTCGCCAAACGGCTGGCGGGCCGCTACATCAACAACCGCGAGGCTTTCGATGATCTGTTCCAGGTCGCCTCGGTCGGCCTCGTCAACGCCGTCAACCGTTTCGACCCGGACAACGGCTCGAGTTTCGCGGCGTTCGCGTCGCCGACGATCAACGGCGAGCTGAAGCGGTATTTCCGGGACCGGATATGGCTGGTGCGGGTGCCGAGGGGGATCCAGGAGGAGATCCATTCGGTCGACAGGGCCTCTGAGGAACTGGGCGCCGAACTCCATCGCCGGCCGACCCGGGAGGAGGTCGCGAACCGGGCGGATCTCGCTCCATCCCAGGTGGACGAGGCGATCCGCGCCAAGGGAGATCGCATCCCGGTCTCTCTCGACCTGCCGGTCGATGGCGAAGAGCGGGTGCCCGCCAATCGCCACGGAGCGGAAGATCCGGGCTTCCGCCTCTTTGAGGAGAAGGACGAGATCCGCCGGGCCGTCCACGACCTCACCGGCACCGAACGGGTCGTGCTGCGTCTGCGATTCATCGAAGACATGACCCAGACCGAGATCGCCGACCGGATCGGTTTCTCCCAGATGCACGTATCGCGCCTGCTGCGCCGGACCCTCGGCAAGCTGAGCTCGCGGACGACGGCCGACTGAACTCAGGTCCGCCGGCACCGGCGGGCCGCGATCCCACTGTTATGTTGAGCCCATGCCGATCCCCGAGTTCGTCCTGGCCCTCAGAGAGAAGATCGGCCACGATCCGCTCTGGCTCTCCGGGGCCACCGCGGTGATCATCGACGGTGACCGCATCCTGCTGGTCCGCCGGGCCGAGGACGGAGAGTGGTCCCCGGTGACCGGGGTGACCGATCCCGGGGAGGAACCGGCCGACACCGCGGTCAGGGAGTCACTCGAAGAGGCCGGGGTCGTGGTCGAGGCGCAGCGGCTCTGCTCGATCGGCGTGACCGAGCCGATCACCTACTCGAATGGGGACCGGACCCAGTACATCGATCACACCTTCCGCTGCCGCTACGTCTCGGGTGAGGCCAGGGTGAGTGACGAGGAGACCACCGACGTCCGCTGGTTCCGCCTCGACGAGATGCCGGAGATGCCGGCCCATTTCGCCGACCGGATCAGGGCCGCACGGATCGAGTCGGGGCCGGCCGAGTTCGGCGGCGGACGGGCACCCTCGGCCTCAGCGCCAGGCTAGTTCCGCACCTGGTTCGAGCACGCTGACCGCGATGCCGTGCTCGGCCCCGGCGGTCTCGAATGCCGCTGCCGCGTCGGGCGTCGGCTCGTAGAGTCCCGGAACGTCGATGCCGTCGTAATGGATCGGCACCGCGAGCTCGGCTCGCAGCATCGCCGCGGCGGCCGCGGCCTGCTCGGGGCTCATCGAGGCGAGGAAGGGGCTCGGCGGCTGGCGGTGGGGAAAGTCGCAGGTGGCGCCGTTGACCGGCAGAAAGACCGCGTCGAAGGGCTTGAAGCGGGATGCGATCGGCCACCAGGCGCCGTGGTAGATCGTGTCGCCGGCGTGAAGGATCCGCCTGCCCGCCGCTTCGACCACCCAGGAGATCTGGGGATCGCCGAAGCCGTCGGAGGCGGGCACCGCGGTCGCGGTGAACGGTCCGGCCTCATGGGTCTGCCAGGGCTCGACGGTGATCACCGTCGAGGAGCCTGCGGCCAGGCCGGCCTCGGCGGCGGCGGTCGCCACCCGGTCCCAGTCGTCGCCGGGAGCCGGCGGCGGCCTCAGGACCAGCCCGTCCTCGGTCAGAGCCCTGCCGAGCGCGACGGGGTCGGTGTGATCGGCGTGAAGATGGGTCACGAGGGCCGTCTCCACCGGTCCGTCCGGGGCCGGCAGCGGGCCGGTCACCTCTTCGATGAAGGGGGCCATCGCGTTCCGTTCCTCGAACAGATCGATGACCAGCCGGTGCTCGCCGAGCGAGAGCTGAACTCCGGCCCAGCCGAGACGTTTGACAACGAGTTCGTCTTTCATGCCGGGATTAATAGCATACGATCGTTCGCTAACGATCGTCCGTTCGCTAAAATCATCTCCATGAGCCCCCGCGCCTCCGCCTCGGCCGCCGCCGAGACCCGATCCGGAATCATCGACGCCGCCGTGCGGCAAGCCTCACTCGAGGGCCTCGAGTCGGTGACCATCGGCCGGCTGGCCGGCAGCCTCGAGATGAGCAAGGCCGGAGTCATCGGCCCCTTCGGCACGAAGGAGCGGATCCAGCTGGCGGCGCTTGAATCGGCGATCGAGATCTTCCGGCGGAAAGTGTGGTCACCGGCCTCGGAAGCCGAACCGGGACTGTCCCGGCTGGAGGCGATCACGGAGGCCTGGCTCGACTACCTGACCGGCGAGGTCTTTCCCGGAGGCTGCTTCCTCACCGGGGCGGCCGCCGAATTCGATGGCCGGCCCGGAGAGGTCCGCGACGCGGTCGACCGCACCTTGAGACTCTGGGAAGGTGTGCTCGAGCACGAGGCCGAGGTGGCGGTCGAGAAAGGTGAGCTGCCCGCGGAGACCGACCCGGGCCAGATCGCGTTCGAGATACACGCGATCGCCCAGGGGGTCAATCAGGCCCGCCAGCTGCGGGATGATCCCAGGGCCCGCGAACGGGGCGCCACCGCGTTCCGCAGGATCCTGAACGCGGACGGAGCGGTCAGCCCTTCTTCGCGGTGAGGCTGACCGAGCCGGCGCAGATCCAGACGTACGAGCTGTAGATGTCCGGGCCCGGGGTGAGGAAGGAGTAGTTCAGCTTGACCTTGCCCTTCAGCTTCGGCCCGTTGCCCTTGATCAGGACGTCGTAGTTCTTGGTCACCTCGACGCCGCCGTCGAGCGCCGCGGGCTGGAGAGCCTTGGTCTTCTTGCCCTTGCCGAGTGTGAAACCTCCCGGCGGCTGGAAGAGCTCGGCGCCGGCGCGGCTCTGGGAACTGCCGGTGGTCTCGACACAGATCACCGGCACGGTGCCGTTGATCCTGGTGATCTTCCTGCCGGCGAGCTTGAAGGTGAACTTGCCGCCGTTCTCGGTCTTCGCGGTGTAGATGCCGTTCGCCGGAGCCTTGGCCGCGGCCTGGGTGGGAGCGGCGATCACAAGGGCGAGCAGGCAGAGGATCGGGATCGATCCCAGAAGGTTTCGCGTTCCGTTTCGCATTGAGTTCCTCGATTCGTTTGGACGGGTGAACCGCATACTGCGAAACGACCGT
>Ga0335075_10000163_pt1 | contig 129684 bp, 110 predicted proteins | sample Lox_Sample_24_FD_206723 | JGI IMG/M metagenome (GOLD analysis project Ga0335075, IMG submission 206723) | Soil microbial communities from Loxahatchee National Wildlife Refuge, Florida, United States - Lox_Sample_2.4 | ecosystem: Environmental > Terrestrial > Soil > Wetlands | place: USA... | reverse complement strand
CGACGCCGTCCTCACGGACGGCTCCGCATGACTCGAGGCCGACGTGGGTCGCTACTTCACGTTCGTATGACTTTTTCATTCACTACACCTCGCCGGTTTAGCCGGCGCACAGGAGCAAGGAAATGGAAAGAGACCGATCTCGCAGCGCAAGCTCGAGGCGAATCGGCGGAATGCCCAAAAGTCAACTGGACCGCGAACGGAATCGGGGAAAGCGACGAGTTCACGCAACGCATACACCCACGGGTTGTTTTCCTCTCGGCTGTATCGCGATGAGGCCCAGCGAGCCAAGGAAGAGCCCGAATTCCTTACCGTCTTGGACGGTTTCCGTGAACATTATCAACCCGTCGGCTTCATCGAGAACTTCTGGCTCGAGCGTATCGCCACCGAAGCGTTTCGCTACGCTCGGAACCTCCGCCACGAGCAAAACGTTTTCGACAATAGCTGCGGTTTTCTCACGCCGGCCCCAGCTAGCCTCCTCCGCTATCAGGCTAGTATCAGCAAGCACCTGTCGCAATCTCTCGCGCAGTTGGACTCGCTGCAGGCAGCCCGAAAAGCTAGAGAGGCTGCGGAAGGCGACGACCATGCAGACGAGACCGAAAACGTGTCTTGGCATTCAGAAAATGAGGCGCCCGACTTTCCCCGCGGCGACGTGCACCAAGAAGACGATGTGACCGCTGTCGGCGAGTGCCAGAACGTGCGCGCGGACGAGGAACACTTACCTGGTGGCCCGCCAGATCGCCATTCCGACACAAAAATTGTCGAAACGAACCCACCCGACGTGTCGGTGGTTGTCCCACGGCATGAAAATGTAGAAACGAACCCACCCTCGGCTGAACCACTGGAGGGCGTGGAGGGGACCTAATCAGCTCTGGGGCGCCGACCGATGGGGAGTCTTACAAAGTGGGGAGCGCTGGAGATTTGTAGCACTTTCTACCGGCGATGCAGCAGGCTGCGACCCTGTGCCTGCGAATGAGGCCGTTATGTTGAACCAAGTTGTCGATTCAGCATGCGTCTCGCGATCGAAAATCTTTGAGAACCCCGCATCACTCACACGCATCAGCGAAAGCTACACGACGGAGACCAATTCGAGGCTGTTTGGCGGCTTTACGGCGAAGCTGGTCTTCGATATTGTAATCGGCATGAAAATTGCCAATTCTTCTACCGCTCGCCAATGGAATGCTTTCGCTTGCCGCTGGGCCGGCCTCGGTTGCGCCATTGTGAGCCTGATGATTTGCTCCGCGGCGCGTCCGACGTTCGCGCAGGACCAACAGAGCCAGCCTGCCGGTGCCACGGCGGCTTCGGCGAAAGCGGCGCCCGCCAAAGGCGCCGAAAATTCGGCCAATGCGTCCAAGGAAAAATCCGCAGCGGACGAACTGCCACCGCTGCCGCCGAACAAGAGCATCGAGCAGTCCATGGTGCTCGACGGGCAGACGCTGCACTACACAGTCACGGTGGGCACCATCAACATTCGCGACACGAGCGGCAAGCTAGCGGGGAAAGTGGTTTACGCCAGCTACACGGTGCCCGGCAAGGATCGCCCGGTCACGTTCGCGTTCAACGGCGGACCCGGCGCATCGTCAGTATTTCTGAATTTTGGCGCCATCGGGCCGAAGCATCTGGACGGCATGGGCAATGAAGGCGACAGCGCGTCCGGCGCAATCGTGATGAGCGACAATCAGGGCACGTGGCTGGATTTCACGGATCTGGTGTTCATCGACCCGATCGGCACGGGTTACAGCCGGTCGCTGGTGCCCGAGGCAGACACGAAGAAACTTTTCTACACCACCGAGCCGGACATTCACTACCTTTCGACGGCCGTCTACAAGTGGCTCGTCCAGAACGGCCGCATGACCTCGCCGAAATACATCATTGGCGAAAGTTACGGCGGATTCCGCGGGCCGCGGCTGACGTATTACCTGCAGTCACAGCTGGGCGTGGGGATCAACGGACTAATTCTGGTGTCTCCGTACCTGAATCCGTCGGACGAGGACAACGGCTACATCTACTCTCCCATTCCATGGATGATTACGCTGCCGCCCATCACCGCCGCGCATCTGGAACGCGAAGGCAAGCTGACGCCGGAAGCGATGCAATCGGTGATCGCGTACGATGAGGGGCCGTACGCCACGGCGCTGATCGCGGGCACGTCCAATCCCGCTTTGCAGCAGGCGATGATCGAGAAGGTGACGGAACTTACCGGGCTCGATCCGACGTACGTCAAGGAATCGGGCGGGCGACTGCAGACCGATTCGTACCTGCGGGAAGTGCGACGCGAGCAGGGCAAGATCGGCTCCGTGTACGATTCCAACGTGACCATGCTCGATCCGTTTCCGTGGACGCCCGAACAGCGCGCGAACGATCCCATGCTCGCAGCGATCATCGCGCCCACCACGGAGGCGATGGTGAATTTTGTGACCAACGTGGTTGGCTGGAAAACCGATGCGCCCTATCACACGCTCTCGTATGACGTGAACAATGCGTGGAGCGATGACAAGAGCCTGCGCAGCGGCTCGGTGACGGAGCTTCGCCAAGCGGTCGCGGCCGATCCCGGCCTCAAGGTGTTTATCGGCCACGGATGGAACGATCTCTCGTGTCCATTCATGGGGTCGGTTCTGAGCGTCAACCAAATGCCGGACGCGCTGCGCGACCGCATCAGCATCCATGAGTTTCCCGGCGGGCATATGTTCTACAGCCGCAAAGACAGCCGCATCGCTTTCCGCAAGGCGGTGAAGGCGGGGCTTTTCAGCACTCACTAGGTCTCTCGATTTCGCTCGTCTTCTTTGGCTTCGACCGCAAACCGCCCAGGCTCACACAACGAGCCTGGCGAGCCCTCAAATCATTGTCGAACTATAGTCCGCGGCAAAGAGTGCTAAGCTCGGCGGCACTTTCGTCATTGCGTTTTCTCGGGAGAAGCCGTGGATTTCGTGCGTTCCATTGGACGCTGGGCTCTGGCCGGGCTGGTGATCAACTGCATCATCGGCAGCGGAATTTTTGGCATTCCCGCGGAGCTGACGCGCCGGCTGGGACGTGCGAGTCCCTTGGCCATGATCGCGGCGGGGCTGGCGATGGCTACGATTATGGTTTCGTACGCGGAAGTGGCATCGCAATTTTCCGAAGCGGGCGGATCGTATCTCTACGTGCGCACGGCTTTCGGACGATTCGCGGGACTGCAGATCGGCTGGTTCTGGCTGCTTTCGGTGTTGGGCGGCGGCGCGGCAAGCGCGAACCTGTTCATCACATATCTCGCGGGAGTGTTTCCGGTGGCGGGACACGGTTGGGCACGCGCCGCGATTCTAACGGCTCTCATTGCCATCCCGGTGGCTGCGAATTACCGCGGCGTCCGCGCGGGAGCAGACGTGAGCAGCGTGTTGACTGTTGCGAAGCTGGCGCCCCTCGGCGTGCTGATTGCGCTGGGCGTGTGGCGCTTCGGGCATGCGGCGCAAATGATTCACCCGGCAGAAATCTCCGGATCGAGCTGGACATCATGGGCCGAGGCGATGCTGCTGGTGAGTTTCGCGTATCAAGGCTTCGAGGACGCGGTGGTTCCGGCAGGCGAGGTGAAAAATCCACGGCGCAGCGTGCCGTTCGCGATTTTTACGGGACTGATCGTTTGCATGGCGGCTTACACGCTGCTGCAGTTTGTCGTTGTGGCGACCATCGGCTCGCAAGCGAGCGATCGCCCGCTGGGCGCGGTGGCAGCGGTGCTGCTGGGGCCTGGCGGTGAGACGTTTTTAGCTGTCGCGGTGATGCTTTCCGCCTACGGCTACATTTCCGCGTCGATTCTGAATGCGCCGCGGCTGGGCAGCGCGTTCGCGGAAAATGGCGACGGGCCCACGCCGCTCGGCAATCTGCATCCGCGATACCACACACCGGGCCGCGCGATCCTGCTCTACGCCGCGCTGCTGTGGCTGCTGGCGCTCACCGGGACGTTTCTATGGGCGCTGGCCATCGCGGTGGGCGCGTCGACGATCTATTACGCAGGCGTGTGCGCGTCGCTGATTCAGCTGCGGCGAACGCGTCCGAATGCGGACGCGCTGCGTATTCCTTGGGGCCCGGCCTGGGCGGTCGCCGGCATCGCATTTTCGCTGCTGCTGCTGACGCAGATGGACGCGCGCGAAGCAATGCTGATGATGGTGACGGCGGCGATTGCCGCCGCGAACTGGTGGTGGGCGAAGCGGCGCGTCTCGAACACAGAAACGGATGTTTCGATGCCTGCGCCAACCGGTAATCAAAACTAGCGGCTAGTTCGATCGACCGTTATGTACGCGAGACTGGAACGGGTGTGGCGGCGGCGCTGCCGTTGGCGCCTTTCGCGGAGAGGTCGCCGGTGATGAAGGCGTTGCGGAACTGATCGAAAAGGTCGCCGAGGGCATTGGGAGTGTGGGGCATCATGATGGTGTTGCTGCGATTGGTGCCGGCCACGTCTTTCAATGTATCGAAATACTGGGTGAGCAGGACCATGGCCATTGCATCGCGCGGAGTGGCGCCTTCCACGGAAGTTGAGAAGCCGGCGATTGATTCGCGCAGCCCTTCGATGATGGCTTTGCGCTGATTGGCGATTCCTTCGCCCTGCAGGCGCTTGGATTCCGCGTCGGCCTCGGCTTTTTTCACCAGCAGCAGTTTTTCGGTTTCGGCGCGGGAGACGGTGGCTTCGCGCTCGCGCGCGGCCGCGTTGATGTCGTTCATCGCCGCTTTCACTTTTTCGTCAGGCACGATATCGGTGATCAGCGATTTGACGATCGAGTAACCGAACTCGGCCATGGAAGCGTCCAGACTGTTTTTCACATCCACTGCGATTTGCGACTGCTGATCGAAAGTCTCGTCGAGGGTCATTTTTGGAACATGGCCGAGAATCACGTTGTAGACGAACGATTCGATCTGCTTGATCGGGTCGGAAAGCTTGTAAAAGGCGTCGTAGACTTTATCGGGCAGGACGTTGTACTGCACGGAGATGGGAATCTGCACGAAGACGTTGTCCTTGGTCTTCGTTTCCACTTTCACGTCGAGCTGCTGGACCTGAAGGCTGATGGTGGCGACTACGGTATCGAGAAACGGAGTCTTGAAGTTCAGCCCGGGCGCCGCAACGCGCGAAAACTTGCCCATGCGCTGGACGATTCCTGCATGCGCGGTGTCGATGGTGAAGAACGAGCCGAAGATTAACCGCGCCACAAAAAACAAAATTAAAGCGCCGATCACCAGCAGGACGATCGTGGTAGGTTCCATGGCTCTTCTCCTCGCGTTCGGGCGCGCAGGAGCACGCCGCCGCGATTGGCGGCTGGCGGCTAACAGAAAGCTTCGCGCTCCCGACGGCGGGGAATATACATCAGCAAGCGCGTAGCGTCAGATGAATTCTTTGTGATGCGTGCTACAGCTCGAAGGGGCCAAGCGGGACGCGCTGCGAGGCGATGTGCAGCGAGCCTCGATAGGCGAAATCGGAGGCGCGCGCGCCGAGCGCTTGTTCGGCGGAGAGGCGCGCGATATCGGGATGATTGTTTTCCTCGGAGAGATGCGCGAGCACGATGTGCCGCGGACGCGCATCGAAAACGTCGGAGTCGGCAAAAAAGTCGCTGACCACGTTGTTGGAAAGGTGTCCGGTACGGCTCATCACGCGTTGCTTGATGTGCCAGGGATAGGGGCCGACCTTTAGCATTTCGAGGTCGTGGTTGGATTCCAGCATCAGGAAATCGGCGTCGCGGAGATGCTGCTTCACGTGTTCAGGCAGATAACCGAGGTCGGTGGTGATGGCAACTTTGGCGCCATTGGAGCGGAAGGCGAAGCCGATGGGATCGGCGGCGTCATGCGGAATGCGGAATGGATTAATTTCCAGGTCGCCGATTTCGAAGCGCTCGCCGGCTTGCACGTACTCGATGCGCTCGAAGGTGGCTTTGCTGCCGGTATTCTCGGCGCTTTCCGAATACATGCGCACGATTTCGCGATGCGTGGGCTCGGTGAAATACGCGGGACAATGCCAGTGGCGAGCCATTTGCGCAACGGCGTACGAATGGTCGCTATGCTCGTGCGTGACCAGGATGGCATCGACGCGCTCTGGAAGCGCGCGGCCCAGCGCAGCGAAGCGCCGCAACAGTTCCTTTTTGCCCAGCCCCGCGTCGATGAGGAGAGTGGTGCGCCCGGTTTCCAGCAACGTAGAGTTGCCGCTGCTACCCGAGGCCAAAATGGAAATACGGATCGAGATGCCGTGTAACCTCGGCGAAGATGATGGCAAAGGTGAGCTGGCCGCGTCAAAGGAAAAACGATGGATGCGCGGCGAAGCTTACGATGTGGTGTTCAAGAGCGGAGCAGATTTTTAGTGCTTGGACAACGCCCGGAGGGCAGATAGGCCGTGCGGTTCCGCTTCGCGGCGGCCCGACGACGATCAGATGCCGAGCGGCAGAGGAGTTTGTTCGGCGCCAGTGGCCCAACAGCGCGATTCGCGGACGGGCGCGTAGGAAAAGCGGTGCAACGGGGTGGGACCGAAGCGGCGCAACGCCTCGAGGTGATCGGGCGTGCTGTAGCCTTTGTGCCGCGCCAGTCCGTATTGCGGGTAAAGCAGATCAAACTCTTCCATGCGGCGGTCGCGTTCCACTTTCGCCAGAATCGACGCGGCGGCGATGGAAACGGATCGCGCGTCACCGTGAATCAGAGACTTCTGCTCGATCGGAAGATCCACTTCGATGGCGTCCAGAAGCAGATAGTCGGGATTTGGGCGAAGCCGCGAGATGGCGGCGACCATAGCTTGGCGGCTGGCTTGGTAGATATTCCACGCGTCGATGCGGCTGGCGTCGATTTCCGCGACGGCCCAGGCCAAGGCATGCTGCTGGATGCGTTCGGCAAGTTCTTCGCGACGATCAGCAGTCAATTTTTTGGAATCATCCAGGCCGACGATGCGCCGGCGGGGATTCAAAATTACCGCGCCGGCCACCACGGGACCAAAAAGAGAGCCCCGGCCCGCTTCATCCACTCCGGCGATGCGCATCCAGCCGTGCTGCCGCGCGTCGCGTTCGAATCGCGCCGAACAAAGGCGTCCCATGGCGCGGGATTTTAACACAAGCTCCGTGGGCGAATGCGGCGAGTTCCGCGCAAATAAAAGCCCGCGCCAATTTCTTGGAGCGGGCTGAAGATTGCGAGAATCTGCCGCGATTATTCCGCGGATTCGGTCGTCGGAGATGCGGCGGCAGCCTGGTCGGGGCGTTCAGCGCGCTTGATGCGAGCGGCCTTACCTTTGCGGGCGCGTAGGTAATTCAGTTTGGCGCGACGCACGCGGCCCGCTCGAACAACTTCCACGGTGCTGATCATCGGCGAGTGCACCGGGAAAATGCGCTCGACGCCGATGCCGAAACTCACGCGGCGCACAGTGAAGGTTTCGCCGAGAAGTTCGCCGCGGCGGCTCATCACCACGCCCTCGAAGGCCTGAATGCGCTCTTTTTCCTCTTCGCCTTCCTTCAGGCGCACATTAACGCGCACCGTGTCGCCTGGCCGGAATGCGGGGTGATCCTTGCGCAGTTGGGACTCTTGTACTTTCGCGATGATAGGTTTCATGGTTCTTTTTCCCTGCAGACCCGCTTAGGTGGGGCCAGCCGTACAACGCACAATCGCTAATTATAGTGGAGTTCCGGCGGGCTGCCTAACAAAAAATGGCCGTGTTGCGGGCGGTCAGCAGGTCGTTAAGCGCTCTCGCGGATGTCATTCAGCAGAGCTTCGTCTTCAGGACGTAAGGGAGCACCTGCGGTCAGATCCGGGCGGTTTCGCAAAGTTTTCGCCAACGCTTGTTTGCGGCGCCAGCGGCGAATCTCTTCGTGATTGCCGCCGACGAGCACTTCCGGAACTTCCCACCCGCGAAAATTTTGCGGCCGCGTGTAATGAGGATAATCGAGAATGCCGCGGCGCGTGGCGAGCAGCCCGAGGGTTGCGCTGGGAAAGCCGCCTGGCGCTTCGTTCACCGGCGGGCCATCGGGCAGATGCGGATCGGTGCCCACTACTTCGGCAGGCTCGCTGAACGATTCCTCGACGGCGGAATCTTCGTTGCCGAGCGCGCTGGGAATCAGCCGTGTGACCACATCGAGAATCGTAGCCGCGGGCAATTCGCCTCCGGAAAGCACGAAATCGCCGATGGAAAGTTCTTCGGTAGCCAGGTGCTCGGCGACGCGCTCGTCCACACCCTCGTAGCGGCCACAGAGCAGAACGATGCGGTCAAGCTTTGCAAAGCGCCGCGCCATTTCCTGCCGGAAAAGTTTTCCCGCGGCCGACAGCAACACCACGGCAGTTCCGGGAACGCTGGCGCCATTTGCGCCGAGCAGCGACTCCACAGCTTCGAATAGCGGCTCGGGCTTGAGCACCATTCCGGCGCCGCCGCCAAAGGGACGATCGTCCACGGTGCGATGGCGGTCATGCGTAAAGGCGCGCAGATCGTGGACGTGCGCCTCGATCAGCCGCGATTCGCGGGCGCGCCGCACGATGCCGTAATCGAGAGGGCCGGCGAAAAACTCGGGGAAGATGGTGACGATGTCGAAGCGCATGCGTTGATTCTATCGCGGCGCGGTGAGAAGGCCCTAGCGGTTGAGGTCGCGCAGCCCCTCGGGAAGGCTCACTTCAATTGAGCGGGCGTTCAGATCTACGTGCACGCAAATTTCCTGCGCCAGCGGGACGAGCAGCTCGCCTTCGAGCGCATCGATCACCAGTAGAGGCGTGCCAGCGGTATTTTCGCCGGTGGATCGGACGTCGCGAACGCGACCGACGACGCGGCCTTGTACATCGCGCACCTCGCAGCCAATCAAATCGGTGACGTAGTAGCTGCCGCCGGGCAGCGGCATGCGCTCGGCGAAGGGAATCTGCACTTCGAGTCCGACGAGTTTTTCTGCGTCGGAAATGGAGTCCGAGCCTTCGAAATGGAAGATGGCCTGGCCACCGCGGCTTTGGCTGATCCAGCAGCCGCGCACACTCACCTGGCGCGGCGCCGATCGGGCGTCCCACAGATATACCAACATCATCTTTGTGAGACGCTCGGGAAAATCGGTGAGGATCTCCGCGGCGACTTCTCCACGGCGCCCTTGAGGGCGAAGCACTCGGGCTACGGTCACAAACTGTGGGCTGGATTCGTCGTTTGCGGACACGCTACTCGAGGATCTCGAGTGTAAAGCGCTTCTTCACTTTCATTCCGGCTGCTCCCAGCAGGGTCCGGATGGACTTGGCCGTGCGCCCTTGGCGTCCAATCACCTTGCCCAAGTCGTCGGGGGCAACTCGCAATTCCAAAACGGTAACCTGTTCTCCCTCTACCGACTTCACTTGCACCTGCTCAGGATGATCTACGAGTGCTTTAGCAATGGCCTCCACTAGTTCCCTCATCGTGCTTCCTCCGCAGCTTGCAGTGCTCAGGGGTAGTATTCGCTCGCGCGTGAACCGGAGCTGTGCACATGAGCTAGCTACGAGGTAGGACGCCTCAAGCAGGTTTGCGGTTGCGCAGGAAGCTTCGGACAGTATCGCTGGGCTGGGCCCCTTTGCCGATCCAGTAGTCGACGCGAGCATTGTCGAGCTGGATCGCAGCGGGATTCTTCAGCGGATCATAAGTCCCGACGATTTCGACAAATCGACCATTGCGCGGACGCGTCTTTTCCGTGACCACCACGCGGTAAAACGGGCGCTTCTTCTTCCCAATCCGTGCAAGGCGAATCGTTAACACTCGCTATTCCTCCTAGTTACTTCCACTGCTGTAATTCCAGTTTCATTATAGCGGAGCAGTGCGGATTGCACCAATCGCTAATTTCCTGAGGAATCAGGATATTATGGTGGAGAGAAAAGCGGGGAAGCCATCGATTGCCATCCGGCCGGGGGGGCGCGCGGACGTGCCACGCCTGACCCAAATCTACAACTACTACGTTGTGAATACGCCAATTACGTTCGACGTGGAACCGTACACGGTGGAGAAGCGTTTAATGTGGTTCGAGCAGTTCGGCGCATCCGGGCGCTATCGAATTCTAGTGGCCGAAGAGAGCGGCGTAGTGCTTGGCTACGCTTGCACGATGCGGTTTCGTCCGAAGCCCGCGTATGAGACGACCGTGGAGATGTCAATTTACTTTGCGAAAGACGCGACCGGCAAAGGCCTTGGCGCGCAGCTCTATGGCGCGCTTTTCGAGGCCTTGCGCGATGAGGATATCAACCGCTACGTGGCTGGGTACACGCTGCCCAATCCGGCGAGCGCCGCGCTGCACGAAAAATTTGGATTTAAGCGCGTGGGAACATTCAGCGAAGTCGGGCGCAAGTTCGGGACATATTGGGACGTAGCGTGGAACGAGCGGCCGGGGAAAATCGGCTGATCGTTTTATCGTTAGAGGTTTAGCGAATCAACCACAGCGGCAGAGCGGCCTGGGCGCACTGCTCGATCATCTTTAGATCGGCGTCCGTAAATGCGTTGACGCGCTCGCTTTCCACATCGACGGTACCCATCACGCGGGCGCCTCCCGGCGCGAGCACCGGGACAATCATTTCCGAGAGCGTATTGCCGAACGCCGTGAGGTAGCGCGGGTCGCTGCGCACGTCGCCGACGCTCACGGCTTTTTTCTCGCGAATGGCCGCGCCGGTGAGGCCATCTGCAATGGGGAACATGAGATGCGCCGGCTCGCCGGGGCCGCTCCAGCCGATGATCGAGACGTTCTGCTCGTCCACATCGTAGACGCCCACCCAGCGGTATTCGCCGAGTTTGCGGAACATGTCCGCCAAGCGCTCGGCGCGGATGGCGCGGTCTCCGCCGCTGGCCGCCGTCATGCGGATTTGGCCTAGCACGTTGTTCATTACGATGGGCATTAGAAATCCGCTTTCGATCCACTTGGGGCAGACTCTCGCTCGACATGTTCGAGATACTCAGGCTCGACCCAAATGACTTCAAGCGACGGCTCTCGTCCGTCGAGGTGGCCGACATGAAGTTCAGCCAATGGGTAGTTTAATCCTTCAACGTGTTCGAGCCTCTCGATTCGGAAACATTTGCCGGGGCAGTCCTCAAAAAGCGTGCGGGTTTTTAGACTCTCTTCATCGCGAAGGTTTGGCGGAACCGCTATTACCCGCACCCACTGGCCAGGACACATATCTTGGATCATTTCATTCCGGCGAGTTTGCCGAGGCCGCGCATTTTCATTTTGGCCATGCTGCCGTACTGCTTCATCATGCGGCGCATATCGGCGTATTGCTTCAGCACTTGATTCACGTCCTGCACGGAGGTGCCGCTGCCGGCGGCGATGCGCTTGCGGCGCTTGCCGTTGATCAGACCGTCGTCGGCGCGTTCGGAGGCGGTCATGGAATTAATGATCGCTTCCGTCTGGCGCAGCTGCTTTTCGTCGATCTGCGCGTCCTTGGGTATTTTGGCGAAGAGACCCACCTTGGGAAGCATGCCCATCAGCTGCTCGATGGAGCCCATTTTGCGGATCTGCTGCAACTGATCGCGGAAATCCTCGAGCGTGAACTCATTCTGGCGGAGCTTGCGCTCCATCTCGCGCGCTTTTTTCTCGTCGACGTTTTTTTGCGCGCGCTCGATCAGGCCGAGCACATCGCCCATCCCGAGAATGCGGCCGACGATGCGGTCGGGCTGGAACGGTTCCAGCGCGTCGTATTTTTCGCCGACGCCCACGAACTTTACCGGTGCGCCGGTGACTTTGCGGATCGAGAGAGCCGCGCCCCCGCGAGCGTCACCGTCCATTTTGGTGAGGATTGCGCCCGTCACGCCGAGGCGTTTGTGAAATTCGCCCGCCGAGCGAACCGCGTCCTGGCCGATCATGGCGTCCGCCACAAACAGAATCTCCGCCGGGTTCAGCTCGCGCTTGAGCATCGAGAGCTCGTTCATCAATTCATCGTCGATGTGCAGGCGGCCGGCGGTATCGACCAGGATCACGTCGCAGGCGGAAAGCTTGGCTTCGCGGACGGCACCGCGCACGATATCGAGCGGCTTATCGCTGCCTGTGCCGGGCCAGCACGGCGTCCCAGTGGCTTTGGCCACTTGCGCGAGCTGCTCGCGGGCGGCGGGGCGGTAGACGTCCGTGGAAACCACGATGGGGCGATGACCATGTTCGGCGAGCCATTTGCCGAGCTTGCCGGTGCTGGTGGTTTTGCCCGAACCTTGCAGGCCGACGATCAGCCAGACCGACGGCGGGCGCGAAGCGAATTGCGGACGCGCTTCGCGTCCCAGCAACTCGGCGAGCTCGTCGCGAACGATTTTGACGATCTGCTGCTCGGGCGAGAGTTGCAGAAGCACTTCGGAGCCGAGCGCCTTTTCGCGTACGCGGGCGACAAACTCGTCGACGACTTGGAGGTTGACGTCGCCATCGAGCAGCGCTTCGCGGATTTCCGCCAGGCCGGCATCGAGATGCTCTTCGCTGAGCTTGCCCTGGCCGCGCAGATTCTTGAATGCGCGCTGAAGTTTTTCGGTAAGTGATTCGAACATATCGTTATTTTATCCCTATAGGTTTCTTGTCCGCTTTCTTATCCATCATAAAGGAATCCAGCTCTCTTCGCGGCAGCGCTCGATCGATATACGCGAACGTGCCGGTTTGCAGCACGTCACGAGCGGCCGCAAGAAACGAGCCGTAAGCAAAGCGCGCGAGCGATCCTCTGATGCTGATGCGGCGCACGCCCGCGGCGGCCAGCTCGGCAGCCGGAAACGCGAGACCCTTCATTCCAGCAAGCACATTCACCGGATGAGGAGCAACCGCGGCGCACACGGCGCGGATCGCGTCGAGATTCGGCAGGCCGGGCGCGAACAGCACTTCGGCGCCCACATCGGCAAAGGCGCGCAGACGGCGAATCGTGTCGTCCAGATCGGCGCGGCCGTGAAGGAAATTTTCGGAGCGCGCCGTCAGCGTAAACGGAATCGGTGCAGTGCGCGCGGCTTCCGCTGCGGCGGCGACGCGTTCGACGGCGAAGCTGAAATCGTAGATCGGATTGTGGTCATCGCCAGTGAAATCCTCCACCGAGCCGCCCACCAGGCCAGCGGCTGACGCTAGCCGAATGGTCTCGGCAACCGTGTTGGGATCATCGCCAAAACAGTTCTCGAGATCGGCGGCCACGGGCAAATCCGTGACCGCGATGATTGAACGCACGTGGGCCAAAAGCTCGTCACGCGCGATGGAGCCGTCCAGGTGGCCGAGCGACATGGCGTAGCCGGAGCTAGTGGTGGTGAGCGCTTCGAAGCCGAGGCCGGCAAGAATGCGCGCGCTGCCCGGGTCCCACGGATTGGCGATGATGAACGCTCCAGGCGCCGCAGGAACGATCGGCGCTCCTGTTTCGGGCGGCAACCGGTGCAGCGCGCGGAACTTTTTCGCTTTGTCGAGTTGTGTGGCGCTCATGAGGCCTCGTGGGGAGATCGCCTTCTTCCACGCTATCATAGCGCGCAATTTCTCGCTGAATAGCGCGCGTGCCAGGTCATTGCGACCGTGTGAAGTACGGCGCACGCGCGGCGCTGTTTCAGCGCCAAGCCAGCGGCGGCAAGCCGCCGCACTCGACATGATGCGAGCACAGCGGAGGCGGCCAGCCGGATGGTGGAGTTGCCAGAAGGCGCTCAGCTATAGCTGCCGTGCTTGGCGGCGCATGCCAGGGGCGTTGATTTCGAAGCGATGCGGATGTAGGCTGGCGGCCGCATGCAGGGGGTTCCGTGCGCATACGTCATATTCTGCTGACCATTTTAGTCGCGGCTTCTCTTCTAGCGATTGGCGCGGCCGCGCAGATCGCCCAAATTGTCGCGGTGCCCACCGCTGAGATTGACTCCGGCAAACTGGCCGGCAGGTATTCCGGCAACCTCGAAATTTTCAAAGGGATTCCGTATGCCGCGCCTCCGGTGGGCAAGCTGCGCTGGCGGCCACCGCAACCGGCGAAATCCTGGAGCGGCGTGCGCGACGCGATGCAGTTTGGGCACGACTGCATGCAGCTGCCGTTCCCGAATGATGCCGCGCCGCTACGCACCACGCCCAGCGAGGATTGCCTTTACGTCAACGTGTGGGCGCCGCGAAAGCGCGGCCCAAAATTACTTCCTGTGATGTTCTGGATTTACGGCGGAGGGTTCGTCAATGGCGGCAGCTCGCCGGCGCCCTACGACGGCTCGCATTTCGCCGAAAAAGGAATCGTGTTCGTCAGCTTCAATTACCGGCTGGCGCGGTTTGGATTTTTCGCTTTCCCCGCGCTGCTGAAGGAAGGCGGGCCGGTGGGCAATTACGCGCTGATGGATCAGATCGCCGCGCTGAAATGGGTGCAGCGAAATATTGCCGCGTTCGGCGGCGATCCCAAGCAAGTGACGATCTTCGGCGAATCCGCCGGGGGCCGGTCCGTGGACATCCTTCTCGCTTCGCCCAAGGCCAAGGGACTTTTCATCCGCGCCATGATCGAATCGGGCGGCGGTCGCGATAACTTGCTGCCCGGCGACCCGCTAAATCATCCGGCGCCCAATGGACGTCCTTCGGCGGTGCAAATGGGAATCAATTTCGCGCGCAGCATGGGCATCGACGGCACCGGCGCGAAGGCGCTAGCCGCACTGCGGGCGCTGCCGGCGGAGAAAATCGTCAATGGCATCAACATGGCCAGCATGGGGCGGCAAGCCGACACGTACTCCGGCGTCATTCTGGATGGTGCGATCGTCCCAGGCCCGGCCGAGGCAGCGTACAAGGACTGCACTGTAAATCGCGCCGCCGTGGTGGTGGGCGCCAACAGCGGCGATCTGGGATCGGCTTCCGGCAAAACGATGGACGAGATTTTCGCTCCCTTTGGCGCGGATGCCGCCGAAGCGCGGCGTGCGTTCGACATCCAACCCGCCGAAACCGTCAAAGAAGCGGCTGCGCAAGTAGGCCGGGTGGAAATGATGATCGAGGCAGCCCGGTTCGTGGCGCAGAGGGTGGAAGCGTGCGGCCAGAGTTCCTACGAATACCGGTTTTCGTACGTGGCCACGCCGCTGCGCGACAAATTGCCCGCCGCGTTTCATTCGTCGGAAATACCGTACGCGTTTGACACGATTCGCGAGTCGAGCTGGGGAAACATGGGCAAGGGTCTGACCCCCGAGGATTTGAAAATCGCCGCGCAGATGAATTCCTACTGGGCGAATTTCGGCAAGACCGGCGACCCGAATGGGCCGGGCCTGCCGCATTGGCCGAAGTTCACGTCCAGCGGCGACGAGCTGATGAATTTCACCGAAGACGGGCCAATAGGCGAAGTCGATCCATGGGCCGCGCAGTTGGACTTGGTGGAAAAGATTCAAAAGTAGCAGCGGCAGGAACTCGCGCGCTGGATCGGCACGGAGCAGTCACTTGGCAATGAGATCGAGGATCAGGTGGCACGCATCGCGATGGATGCGTGTCGCGATCGCGTTGGCAATCGTGTGCGCAGCAGCGTCCGCAGATCGAGCGCAGTCAGGCGCGATCGTGATTACTCTGGCGGGGCAGTCGATGATCCGATCGGATCTGCGGCAGACCGATCCGGCGGAAGTGCCTGTGATTCAGAAGCTGCTCAAGGGCAATGTGCGGTTCACGAACTTTGAAGGCGCAGTCGCCGAAAAGGGCCAGACCACGCATGAAGGTTTGGGGTTTCTTACGCCGCCCGCGGCGCTCGACGCGCTGACGACCTTCGGATTCAACTTGCTGGCGCTTTCCAGCAACCACGCATTCGATCTGAAAGCGACCGGCATCGAGAACACTCTCCGCGAGGCCGAGCGCCGCAAAATCGTCCATGCCGGGATTGGACGCAATTTGGCCGAAGCTGCGGCTCCCGCGTATCTGCACACGCCGGAAGGCACGATCGCGTTGATATCGAGCGCGTCAGGATTGATCGAACCTGACGGGCGCGCCACAGCGACCCGTCCGGGCGTGAACGAACTGCGCATCGAAGCGGGCGGCAAGCCAAACGAAGCCACGGAAAATCTGCCCGGCGCGCCTGCGAACACTCCCAATCCCGAGGACGCCCAGCGCATCCTGCAAAGCATCCGCGAGGCGCGCCGCCACGCTGACTTAGTGATCGTGTACGAGCATAATCACGTGTTCGGAAACCACTCCTTCATCACAATTTTTACCGAAGGCATGCCGGAACGGCTGGCGCCAAACCCGTGGCTCGTGAAGTGGACCCACGAAGAAGTGGACGCGGGCGCGGACATCGTGGTGATGCATGGCGCTCCATTGCTGCATGGCGTGGAAATCTACAAAGGGCGTCCGATCTTCTACGACTTGGGAAATTTTATTTACAACGTGCCTCCGGCGGCTACATTCATCGACGAGCCCATGAGCTGGGAAAGCGCGGTGGCGTATGTTGAGTTCCAAGGACGGAAACTTACGTCGATTTCATTCCAGCCGATCGTGTTGAACAACATCGGCAAAGGCCAGCCCGACGTGCACGACGAGTTCACCAACAATGAATTTCTCGACACGCGCGGATTGCCCTCGCCGGCCACTGGTTCGAGGGCGCGCTATATTCTGGAACGGTTGGCGAACGCGTCGAAACCTTTCGGTACCACTTTTGAAATTACAGGCGACACCGCGCGAATCGTTCTGAAAAACGTGAATTGATACGCGGAAGCAGCGACTTTTCGGCGCACACAGGGCATAATCGAATCATGGGAACAACCAGGGGAAACGAAGCGCAGGGCCATTTTCCAGGCGCTGAGAGGGCGGAGCCCCGCAGAACCGGTATTTTGCCTTCCCAGGAAATACACGAGCTCATAAATAATCGGAAAATTGCGGCGCTGCCACGGATCGAGCCGTCGCAGGTACAGCCGGCGTCAATCGACCTGCGGCTGGGCCCCGTCGCATATCGTGTACAGGCAAGTTTCCTTCCCAGCCGCGAGTCGAGTACGAGTTCAAAAATTCAAGATTTGAAGCTTGCTGAAATCGACCTCAGCAGGCCGATGCTTTTGGAGCGGGGTGCTGTATTTGTGATCCCGGTGCTGGAAAGCTTGGCGCTGCCGTACGACATCAGCGGCGCGGCGAATCCCAAAAGCACGACCGGGCGCCTGGACGTGTTTACCCGCCTAGTAACGGAAGGTGGAATCGACTCGGATCGCGAAGATTTGCAGTTTGAGCAGGTTCCGAAAGGCTATAAAGGCCCGCTCTACGTGGAGGTGGTTTCGCGCACGTTCCCGATCGTTTTGAGCGCGGGGGCGAAATTGACGCAGTTGCGGTTCGTACGCGGCAAGCCGCCCGCCGCCCACGACAACGCTCTAGAACGCGTGGAGCAGACGGACCGATTGGTTTACTACGAAAACGGAGACGCGCCCGCGAAAGCGGTGCTAAGCGGCGGCTTGCGCATGTCCATCGACCTGCGAGGCACGGACGAACGAAGCGTGGTGGCGTACAAGGCCAAGCGGAATTGCCCAGCGGTGGATTTGAGCAAAGCGGGCGCGCACGATGCGGCGCTCTATTGGGATGCGATTAGGTCGACGAAAAGGCTGGTGCTCGATCCCGGCGATTTTTACATTCTTGCATCAAAGGAACGGATGAGCATCCCGGCGAAATGGGCTGCCGAGATGACGCAGTTCGATCCTGCGAGCGGTGAATTTAGCGCTCACTACGCCGGATTTTTCGATCCCGGATTTGGCTACGGAGAAAAAGGCGAAATCAAAGGCACCAAAGCTGTGCTGGAAGTGCGCGCGCACGAGGTTCCCATCCTGCTGGAGGACGCGCAGGTGGTGGGGCGCCTGATGTACCACAAAATGGCGGCGATCCCAGACAAGCTCTACGGCCAGGCAATCGGATCTTCCTATCAACAGCAAGGGCTCGCGCTCAGCAAGCAGTTCCGCGTGGCCAGCACCGCGCGCGAACCGGCCGCCACGAAGCGGTAGCACTCACAGAAGCAATCGGCTCGGGAGCTTTTCGCGCGCGCTTCGCTTACAGCAGCGGCTCGCCCGCGCCGCGGGCGATGATTTCGCGCGTTTCGTCGCGCAGGCGAACGATTTCGTGCCAGTTGTCACCTCGCGCGCGACCTGGGACAAGCAGCGGCCCATACGTGACGGTGATGCGCCCCGGTCGCGGCAAAATTGTCTTGTCGCGCAGGATCTGACGCGCGCCGCGAATGGCTACCGGACAAATCGGCCGGTGCGTATCCACTGCCGCCTTGAACGCGCCCAGTTGAAACGGCCGGATGCCGGTAATCGCCGTGAAAGTTCCCTCGGGATAGATCGCCACGGAATCGCCGCTTTTCAGCGCGGCGTTCAACTCTTCAGCCTGGCGGATGCGCGCCTCCGGATCGCTGCGGTTGAATGCGAAATGCCGGGCGCGCCGCAGAATGGTTCCGAGAAGCGGCATCGACAGTGCTTCACCCTTGGAAACAAAATGTGCGTTGGCCGGCAGATGCCCGAGCGTCACCAGAATATCGATGTAGCTCGAATGATTCGGCGCGAAAATACAGCCGCCCGCGCCGTTCATCTGCGAAAAGATTTCGCGGCCTACTTCGCTGACTGGAATGCCGGCAAGTTTCAGCGTGAGCTTCGATGCGCTTTTAACGCGCACGGCAGCGCGGTCGCGGTCGCGCGTCAAAAGCACCGACGCCCAGCACGCGACGATGCCGATGCCGATCATAGACAGAGCGTAAGCGCCATAGACGATTTCCGCGCCCCGCCGGATCAAGCGCTTCGTCGCCGCCCACGTGCGAGGAGCAGCGCTGAGCAGAGCCAGGTTCGCCACCTGCGCCCACGCCGGAGCCACTTTTTTGCCAAGTTTTCCTTCGAGGTAAAGCCGGCGCGTCTCGCTGCGCCGCAGCTTTCCGCTGGACGTTTTCGGAATCGATTGCGGCGGCAGCAGCTCCACCAAGTCCGGCGGGACGCCCATCGCTTCGTTTACCACGCGTGTGATTTCCGCCACGATGTGCTGCGCGCTGGGGCTTGCGCCGCGGCGCACTTCGGCTGCCACCACCAGCCGCTCGGTGGCGCTGCGTGCGTCTGGCGCGCCGAAGGCAACCACGCAACCGGTGCGCACCCCAGCAACGCGCCCGGAGACATCTTCAATCTCATGCGGATACAGTTTTCGACCGCCCTTGATGATTATATCTTTCACGCGGCCGGTGATGAAAATCTCGCCGTCGGCGATGTACGCCAAGTCGCCCGAATCGATCCAGCCGTCGCCGCGCATCACCCGCTGCGTCGCTTCGGGATTGCGGTAGTAGCCACGCATCGCGCCCGCGCTGCGAAACCACAGCTGGCCTTCTTCACGCTCGCCGGCGTCACGCTCACCGTTTGCGACGATTCGTACTTCCACGTCTCTGACTGGCTTGCCCGCGCCCACAAATTCCAACGCCGCCTGATCTTTCTCCGCGCGTGCCGTGGGCGCCGTGCGCGCTACGGGAAGGGCGCGCCCTTGCGATTCGAACGTATCGCGCTCGACGCGGTCCACGCGATATGCGCCTCCGCACTTCGGGATCGCAATAGCGAGCGTTCCTTCGGCCAGCCCGTACACTGGCATCAACGCCTCTCGCCGGAACCCGTGGCCCGCAAAACGCGCCGCGAATTTTTCCAGCGTCTCCGCGCGCACCGGCTCCGCGCCGTTCAGCGCCGCACGCCAGCAGCTCAGGTCGACGCCCTCAAGCTCCTGATCGGTTATTTTCCGCACGCACAGTTCATACGCGAAATTCGGTGCGGGACTGAGCGTGGCGCGGTGCCTGTGGATCGCTTGCAACCAGCGCGCCGGCCGGCCGAGGAACGCGAGCGGGGACATCACTGCCACCGGAATCCCGCAACACAGCGGCGCCATCCACGCACCAATCAGCCCCATATCGTGATAGAGCGGCAACCAGGTCAGCATCAAGTCGCCGGGTCCCGCCCCCACCGCTGCGATCATCGACCAGATATTGGCCAGCAGGCTCGCATGGGTCAGCGTGACGCCCTTTGGCGCGCCCGTTGATCCGGAGGTATATTGCAGAAACGCGATGTCATCGCCGCTCGCGTGATGTGCCAGGTTCACGACCGCGCGCCATTGCGTGGGCGGCGCATCGGAGGAGGGCGGCGGGCCCTCGGCTAGTGTCTCCGCGTTCAGCACTTCGCGCAGCGACGAAACGCGCGGCTTCAGCACGTTCGCAAGCCCCTCCGCCTCCGGGAGCGTCACCAGAAATCGGCACTCCGCATTGGAGAGAATGTTCGCCTGGCGCGTGGCGTATTCGGCGATGCGATCGGCGCGAAACGGCGGGTAGATCGGCACCGGAATCCCGCCGCCGAGCAGAATGCCCGCGAACGTGTAATAGAATTCGGCGCAGGTTGGCAGCATGATGGCCACCGTCTGCCCCGGCTGCAAGCCGCGCTGCCGCAGATCTCCTGCGACGTTTGAGCCGCGCTCGTAGAGTTCGCCACAGGTGATGGTGTGAATCTGGTGCTGATCCAGGTAGAGATGAATGTGAGCGCGATCCGGCTCGGCGAGTCCGCGCAGCCTGATCACTTCCGTCAAGCTCTCGGCGCGGCGCACGCGCCGCTCGAATTCGGGATTCTGCGCTGCGGGAGTTTCGCCCGGCGACGGGGCGCGCGGCAGATCCCCTTTCGCCTCGGAGATCTCCAGCGTTGGCGTTCCCGTTCTCGGTGACTTCCGCTCGGCGGTTTCTTCGCGCCGCACCGCTTCGATCACGTCCTCGACGGTGTTCGCTTCCACCATGGAATGTTCGGGAAGCTGCACGCCGCAGGCTTGGTTGAGCCGCAGCATCAACTCGACGCGCTCCAAGCTGCCCAGGCCGAGATCGCGTTCCAGATGCGACTTGGTTCCGCGCGCTGCTAATTCCTCGAGCCCGCGCGTGCCGCCAAGTTCATGCAGCAACTGGCGCACCGTTGCCAACGCCTGAGATTCAACGGATTCGGCACGGCCCGTTTGTGTGCCTGCTGCATTCATAGGCGACTTGCATTCAGGGAAATGCCGCGCCGTCGTGGGGGCGGGCGCGGCGCAACGCCCTCAGGGGACGGGCGTTGCAATCCTGTCGCTAACACCAGACTAGCACCGGGAAGCGGGGGCTTCAAATTTCCGGTGAGCTCTTCAATGCTTCCGGCGTTGGGAGAAAGCTTAACAGCTGTGTGTGACTAGAATCGGCAGCGCTACTCGATGCCGCGGTCTTTCAGCATCGGACCGATTTGCGGATCGCTGCCGTAAAAATTCCGGAACATGGTTTCGTAATCCTCGCTGTGTCCGCGCGAGAGAATCATCTCGCGCAGGCGCTGACCGTTGGCACGCGTCATGCCGCCGTGATCCAGGAACCACTGGTAGGTGTCGTCATCCAGCATTTCCGTCCAAAGATAGGCGTAATAGCCGGCGGCGTAGCCGTTGTACCAGATGTGCAGAAAATAGCTCGAGCGATACCGCGGCGGCACGTCGTGGAGATCGAGATGCGTTCGTTTCAGCGCCGCGGTTTCAAACGCGTCCACGTTCTGCTTCGGCGCGCTGGCCGGCAGCGTGTGCCATTGCATATCGAGCTGCGCCGCGGCCAGTAGTTCGGTGAGCGCGTAGCCCCGATTGAATTGCTGCGATTTTTTCAGCTTGTCGACGAGCTCCTGCGGCATCGGCTGGCCGGTTTTGTAGTTCAGCGCGTAATGCCCCAGCACCGCGGGATACAGCGCCCAGTGCTCGTTGAACTGTGAAGGAAATTCGACGAAATCGCGCGCCACATTTACGCCGGACAACGTCGGATATTCTTCGTCGGCGAAAAGTTCGTGCAGCCCGTGCCCGAACTCGTGGAACATGGTGGTCACGTCATCGAAGGAAAGCAGCGCGGGCTGCCCGGGCGCCGGCTTCGTGAAGTTGGCCACGTTGTAAACCACCGGCTTGGTGCCTAGCAGCTTCGACTGCCCGATGAAGTAGCTCATCCACGCGCCGCCGGCCTTGTTGTCGCGCTTGAAATAGTCGAAATAGATCAGGCCGAGCGGCGAGCCGTCCTTGTCGTAGACCTCGAAGACACGCACGTCCGGCTGATAAACCGGCAGATCCTTGCGCTCCTTGAAACTGATGCCATACAGCTGGTGAGCCGCGTAGAACAGGCCTTTCTCCAGCACGTTGTTGAGTTCGAAATACGGACGGATTTCGTTGTCGTCCAGGTTGTATTCGGCCTTGCGCTCCTGTTCGGCGTAGAAATTCCAGTCCCACGGCTGCAGTTCGAATTGTTGGCCGTCTCGGTAAATCAACTTTTGCAGGTTACCGGCTTCGGCGGTGGCCTTGGCCGTCGCCGCCGGCACCAGTTTGCCGAGGAACGCTTCCACCGTGGCCGGATTTTTGGCCATCTGATCTTGCAGCGTGTACGCGGCAAAGCTGGGATAGCCGAGCAGAGCGGCTTTTTCCGCGCGCAGCTTAGCGATGGTCGAGATGGTGTCACGCGTATCGTTGGCATCGCCTTTTTCCGTGCGCGCCCAGGAATGCTCGAAAAGTTCCTGCCGAGCGGCGCGGTTTTTTAGGAACGTCAGCGACGGCTGCTGCGTTGTGTTCTGCAGCGGAATCAGCCACTTGCCTTTCAGGCCGCGGCCGTCGGCGGCTTGCGCGGCAGCGTCGATTGCGTTGGCGCTCAGGCCCTCGAGTTTGGATTTGTCGTCCACCACCAGCGCGGCCGCTTTCGATCCGGCCATCAGCTTGATGTTGAATTCAGACATCAGCGACGAAAGCTGTTTGTTGATCTCGCGCAGCCTGGCTTGCTTCGCCTCCGGCAGATTCGCGCCCGCCTCTATAAACTGCAGGTGATAGACCTGCACCAGCATCAGCGCTTCCGGGCTCAGGTGCAGCATTTCGCGATGCTCGTAAATCGCCTCGACGCGCCGGAAAAGTTTTGGGTTCATGTAAATCGCGTCCTGATGCGCGGCGAGGCGCGGTGCTTCCGTCTGATCGATTTTTTGCAGCGCGTCGTTGGTGTCCGCGCCGTTCAGCGCCTGAAAAACCTGCTCGACGCGATTGAGCATCTGCCCGGTTTTTTCCATCGCCACGATCGTGTTTTCAAACGTGGGCGGCGCGGGATTATTGGCGATTTGCTCGATCTCCGCCATCTGACGTTTCATGCCTTCGTCGATGGCCGGCTCGAAATCGCTGTCCTTGATCCTATTAAACTGTGGCGCCTGAAACGGCAGCGGGCTCGGTTCGTAAAACGGATTGCTGGCCGCCTGCGCTGCGCCGTCTGGCCGCGGTTCATTCGGAGTTCGGGCTGCGGACATTTCGCTCGCTGCGTCTCCCGCTTCCGGCGTGTCCGCGCTCGTCATTCGATTGCTGGCGGTCATTTCGTCGTTTTCCTTTGCCATACTCCCACTCGCTGCCGTCAAAAACAAAATTGCAGCAATCAATACAATTCGGTTTCGCGTCATATCGCTCACCCATGAGTGATAACCATGGAGCCCTGGACGACCCGCCCCGCTTGGCCTCGCACAGCGCCCCGCGCCTGCGGTTACTGCTGACCTTTCTTTCGCCCGTGTGACAGCCGGATTCCCCAGATAGACCTGAGCCACAACTGGCACGTCGATTTTAGCGAGTTTTGCGTCGCTTGCGCAGCGACGATTCGCCGGTGATTCACGTGCCGCGCCGAACTTCTTGCTCGTCCGGGATTTCCCTTTGCGCCACGCTTCGTCCGCGCTAGCATCTCAAATTTGTGGGCGGCCGCGGGCCGCGTCTGATGCGCCCGAACAAAGCGAGTGCTCCCACGCCGCGGAGACGCGCAAAGCGTCTAGCCGTACGCCGTTGATGCTGGCTTTGCTTCTCGCTTTATTGGCCGCGCCCTCTCGTGTGAGGCTCCCTTGACCAATCCGGAATCGGCTACACGCAGGTGGATGGGAACCGTCGTCTCCTACGGGATCATTGCGCTCATCGCGTATCTGGCATTCCGGATTTTCGAGCCGTTTTTCGTGGCGCTCGCCTGGGCTGCCGTCCTGGTGGTCATTTCCTATCGAGCGTACGAATGGCTGGAGAGCCGCATGAGCCGCTCGACGGCGGCGCTTATCAGCACGCTCGGCGTCACGATCATTCTGATCGCCCCGGCTGTGTTGGTCCTGGTGATTTTCCTGCGGCAAGGAGCCGCGGCGCTTCAATCGCTGCATCTGTCCACGGCTTCCGGCCGTCTATTTTGGTTCAACAGGATATGGATGCATCTGGAGCATCGCTTTCCCGCACTCAACTCCGCTGAAGTCACCGCCGAGCTGCACCAGTACGGCGAACAGGCGGCGCAGTATTTGGCCGTGCGCCTGGGCAGTGCGGTCCGCCACACCGCGGAATTTTTGTTCGATCTGGCCATCACCATTTTCTCGATGTACTACATGTTCCGCGATGGGCGGTCGCTGGTCGCCGACCTCCGTCGAATGCTGCCGTTGCAAGCATTCGAGCGCGAACGCATTCTCGACGACACGCGCGACATTATCCACGCCACCATGCTGGCCAGCTTTCTGGCCGCAGCCTCGCACGGAGCGCTGCTCGGTCTGGCGTTCCTGGCGGTGGGTATCCATGCGGCGCTCTTCTGGGGCGTGCTTATGGGATTTTTCTCGCTAATCCCGGTGGTCGGTTCGGCTTTGATCTGGCTTCCCGCGGCGGTTGGGCTGGCAATCAGCGGCCACGTGGTCAGGGGAGTTGCACTCGCGCTGATGGCAACCGCCATCGTGTTCCTGGTCGATTACATCCTGCGCCCCTGGTTCATCAGCGGACGCGCGCAAGTAGGAGAGTTGCTGGTTTTCATCGGCGTGCTCGGAGGTATTAGTCTGTTCGGAGCGCTGGGAATCGTGCTCGGCCCCATCGTGGTTGCTCTCGCCGCCGATCTTCTGGATTTGTACACGCCGCGCGGTGGACGCCATGGACACACGCGTCCGCCACCGGGTGCGAATCCCACGGGCGCCGTGCTAGAGTAAGCCGTTTCAGAGGCCGCGTTTGCATGGCTAAGAACGACAACTCGCGCAACGGCGGCTTGCCGCCGGAAAAACTTCGCTGGATCTGCGATCCCGCGTCCATTCCTTTCGACACGACCGCGGCGGTGGAACCTATTTCACACGATCTGGGCCAGGCACGAGCTCTGCGCGCGCTGCGCTTGGGCGTGGGGCTCAACGCCTCCGGATACAATCTCTTCGTCTGCGGACTTTCGGGCACCAGCCGCGGCGGCATGATCGTTCGCATGATCGAGGAGATGCAGCCGCAGGCGGAACTTGCGCCGGACCGCTGCTACGTCAACAATTTCAAGAATACCGATTGCCCCCGACTGCTCACTCTGCCGCGCGGCCAGGCCAACGCCTTCAAAAAAGAGGTCGATTCCGGCATCGACTTCCTGCGCCGGCGCATTCCTCAGGTGTTCGAAGGCGAACCCTTCCAGCGGCAGAAGGCCCGCATCGTGGAGCGGTTCACTCTGCGCGAAAAGGAATTGATGGACGATTTCACCCGCCGCATCGCTCGCGAGCAGTTTGCGCTAGGGCGGATGCAGGTGGGAGCCGTGGCGCTGCCGGAAATTTTTCCGGTTCTCGAAGGCCAAATGGTTCCCATCGAAGAAGTCCCCAAGATGGTACAGGATGGCAAGATCGAAAATACCGCTGCCGAGGAACTGGAACGCAAATACGATCAGTTCCGCCAGGAATTCACGGTGGTCTACCGCCGCACGCTCTCGCTTTCGCGAGAACTTGCCAGCGAGATGAGCTATCTCGAGCAAGAAGCCGCGTCCGTCCTCGTCGACGGCGTGATCGAGGAGCTGAAAGAGAAGTATCCCAGCCCGCAGATTGCCGAGTATCTGGAAGAAGTGCGGCACCACATCCTCGATAATCTCGATCCTTTTAAGGAGCGCGAGGGCGAAGACGCCGAGCCTTCGCCCGACGGCGCGGGCGCGCCGCGCCCGGACCGCTCCGAGCGCGATCCTTTCCGCGTCTACGGCGTGAATGTGATCCTGGCGCACAATGAAAACGAAAAGTCGCCGGTGATTTTCGAAACCATCCCGACCTACGCAAATCTTTTCGGCACCGTCCACCGCAGCTACGATTCGCGGGGCGGCTGGAATTCCGATTTCATGGATCTTCGCGGCGGTTCGCTGCTCCGCGCCGACGGCGGTTTTTTGGTCATGTACGCGCTCGACACGCTCACCGAGAACGGCGTGTGGCGCACACTCAAGCGCACTCTCAATCATGGCAAGCTCGAAATCCAGCCGGTGGACATGTTTTTCCCCTTCAGCGCCGCGGCGATGAAGCCCGAGCCAATCGACGTGCACGTCAAAATCGTGCTGATCGGCGACCGCGATCTCTACGAGCTGCTCTACGATCACGAGGACGATTTCCGCAAAATTTTCAAAGTCCGCGTGGAATTTGACGAGGAAATGAAGTGGAGCGAGGAGATCGTCCACTACTACGCCGGCCGCCTCCGCAAATTAGCTGACGACGAAAAGCTGTTACCTTTCGACCGCACTGCGGTCGCCTCCATTCTCGAGCAAGGGGTTCGCCAGGCCGGCCGCCGCGGCAAAATCACCACCCGCTTTTTCGATCTTGCCGATCTGGCGCGCGAATCTTCCTACGAAGCTCGCCTCGACGATGTGGAAACGGTCACCTCCTGCCACGTCCGCCGCGCTCTGGAAGCGAAAATCGAGCGCCACAATCTGACCGAAACCAAAATCCGCGAAATGGTCGAGCAGAATTTGATTTTTATCGACACCACCGGCGAGCGCATCGGCCAAATTAACGGCCTGAGCGTGCTGGAAATTGGCGGCTATGCGTTTGGCAAACCGGTGCGCATCACTTCCTCCGTCGCTCTGGGCAAAGCGGGCATCATCAACGTCGAGCGCGAATCGAATCTCAGTGGCCGCTTTCACGATAAAGGCGTGCAGATCATCAGCGGATATTTGCGCCGCATCTTCGCGCAGGATAAGCCGCTCTCGCTTTCCGCCAGCGTCTGCTTCGAGCAGTCCTACTCGGGCGTCGATGGCGATAGCGCCAGTTCCACGGAAATCTATTCGCTGCTTTCCGCACTCGCCGATATTCCCATCGGCCAGGAGTTCGCCGTCACCGGCTCGGTTAACCAGCAGGGCGATATCCAGCCCATCGGCGGAGTGAACCAGAAGATCGAAGGTTTCTATTACGTCTGCAAGCTGAAGGGGCTCACCGGAAAGCAGGGCGTGTTGATCCCCGCCGAGAATGTCGAGGACCTGATGTTGCGCGACGACGTGATCGAAGCCGTCGCCAAAGGCTTATTCCACATCTATCCGGTTTCCACCATCGAGCAGGGAATCGAAATCCTCACCGGAATCCCCGCTGGAAAACGTGACGCCGCCGGCAAATTCGCGCCGCAATCCGTGTTCGCTCGCGCCGATGAGCGCCTGAAGAAAATGGCCGCCACCATGCGCGAATACGAATCGGGCCAATAGAATCTCGGTGTGACAACCGCCGCTTTTCTGCAAACCGTTCAGCCGAGATGCGGCCTCGGCAGCTCCCACAAATCCTCTATAACAAGCGATGCATCTGTATCGCCGCATGAAAGGACTTTCCATTCCGCGTGATTACCAGATCGTACGGCGGCCCAAGCTGATGAAACAATCTGCGCAGGTCCGTCAAAGACATGTCGGCGGCCGCGTCGCCATTCACGCCTTCAATGACGTCGCCTTTTCGCAGGCCCGCATCCGCGCCCGGAGTATTCGGCCGTACATCGGTAATTTGGAATCTTCTAAGATTTGGGCCGCCGGCGGTGATCGTCAGCCCGCTCATATCTTCGAAATCCTCGCTGTTGAACTCGCTGTTCGGTTGGAAATAAATATCGCCGCGCGAATAATCGAACACCACGCTGAAGCGCCGCAGCATCTCCGCGCCGATCTCTCCGGCCAGCTTCGAGTCGTCGCTGACCGGCGGATTCCGTTTCGAAAACACCACCAGGCTCGCTTGCACTTGGTACGGGCCGATTTGAAAGCGGTCCAGCCGCCCGATGGTGTCGTTGTCCGCGCCTTCCAGCGGCATGCTTGCCCCGGAAATCGATTTCGGCGGCGACAGCTGGTGCGCCTCGGCATATTTGTCGTAAATCAGCACGGGAGCGTCCAGCGCCGTGTTTACAACAAAATTCGCATCGATCGAGCGGCCTCCCACTTTAACTTTGGCCTTCACGATCGGGATCCCATCGACGAACGTTACGCGAACGGCTTTCCCGTGCTCTGAATATTTGTAAACGGCTGGGTCGTAAAGCCGCATCGTTTCTCGCGCGTAGTCGATATCCGCCACTACGCTGGCCATAAAGTCATTGCCCAGCGTTCCGCGATATTCGCGCCCGTAGCGCGCCGCGAAATCCGGCATCGGCGTTTCGGCAAATTCGGAATACGAAAGATCCACCCCGCTCAGATTGAGCACCGGCGTGGTCACTCGGCCGAGCCCCAGCGCCGCCGCGCGTTCCGGATCGATGGAAGATGTTGGCGCCGTGGTGTTCAGCTCGAATAGCGAAGGCTCGCCCTGATTCACGCGCGCCGGGACGAACACCAGGTGATCGATGAAATCAGCGGGAATTTCCGCGGCATTGCCGCCAAACGCAAATTTTGCCGTGCAGGAAGCCGGCGGCTCCACGGAAGAGCGCGATTGCGCCATCGCCGCTCGATTGCCCGCCGACCCAAAGCACAATATCAGCAGCGGTAAGATGTAAATTCCGACTCGTCTCAAATTTCGCCTTCGCGTTCGCACGGTGTGAAGTTCAGCGCCCGCGATTATACGGGCGGAGCTGCTCGCCACGAAAACCCATTCTGCGTCTGGCGGGTTTCGGCAGTAGAGTTAGTTTGCCGGCGCGATGTATCCTTCGCGCGCAAAGATGCGGTAGTGCGATTTCTTGGAAGGCTTATCCGATTCTTTGGCTCCGCCGGGAAAGACCTGGACCGCGAGCGCGTGGACTTTCCCATCATGCGCCGGGGCGATGCCGAGCACGTATTGGTGCCGCAGCGTGGAAGCGATTTCGTGATAAATGGGAACGAAATCCTTGTCCGATCGCGGAAAGTAGGCGCGCCCGCCGGTAATCTGCGCTATCAATCGCAAGGCGCGATCGGCGCGCGCGAATCCGTTAAGATTTTCGAGCGAATCCGGCAGCTCTGGCTGTTGCGGCATCGCGTCCAGCGTTTGTCGTTTCCGCTCTGCGCTGTCATCTCCGCGCAATTCGCCACCAAGTGCCACCGCAAAAATCACCAGGTCCGTGCCGCGCAGCTTGCGCACTAGCGGCTGCCAGCGCGACACAGACGACGAATCGAGTCCCGTCGTCAGCAGCACTACGGCGGTTTTTCCTGGCGCCCGTCCCAGCCGGTCTACCACGGACGACAGCGCGTCGTAAAAATTGAGCTGGCCCATCCCGAGGCTGTACTGCAGAGAGTTCACCGCTTGCAGCAGTTCGGTTTTGTCAGCCGTAAACGGAAGGACTTCGCGAGGCTGGTCGCTATACGTCACCAGTGCGACCTGATCCGCGGGTTCGAGCCCCTGCAACAGCGCAAGTGCCGCAGCCAAATGCTGGTCGTGAATCAGATATACGGCGGGGCTGGTTTCCAGCATCACCAGCACGCGTGCGGGCGCCTCCACCGGTGCGAAAAATACAGTCGGCTGCGGGACGCTGTCGTCCAACACCCGAAAATCGGTCCGGCGCAGGCCTGCCACAAACTTTCCGTGCCGGTCCAGCACGCTCACGTCGACACGCACCAGATCCGTACGGACGGCGAGAGTCCGCGGTTCGGCGCGCGTTCGCGCAGTCGGCGAAGATTGCGCGCGGCAATTTGGCGCCGTACCCGCCATCGCCACCCACGCCATTACCCATCCCAAAAGCGGGAAATAATTTCGGCGCGGGCTATTGGACGTACGAATCAAAGTAAACGCCGCTCGAATCCTTCCACCACCCGCTTACTACCGTATGTAGATGCCGCGGGATCACATTGGGATCGACCAGCCCGAGCCAGCTGAAATCCGGCGGATGCACGGTCTTCGAAGCACCGGCAGCTCGTCGCGCCGCCTGGGCCGACTGCTCCGCGTTGCTCGCAAACTTCGCGAACACCGGACTCCACGGGACCTCGGCGACCTCGGCGTAGCCCAATCCCGAAAGCTTTTCCGGCATCCGCGCGCGCAATTCCGCAAACTGCGGATCGACGAATGCGCTCTTCGGGGCCGCCGCTCCCGCGGTCCCGCCCGGCGACGGCTGGTGCAGTGCCTCGCGCAGCAGCGCCTTGCGCGGCGCCACCACCAGTAGCTGCGGCGTCACCGCCACGTAGTACATTTTTCTCCGCCGCAGCCCCGTCGCCGGATCGCGATAGGGGACCGCAATATCCAGCGTGGTCACGTTCCCGTTCATCTCCTCAGCCAGCGTCATCGAGTTCAGCAGCACGCGCAGGACCCGCAGCAGCGCGTCCGGCTTCTGAATGCTCGCCGCGAACACTTGCTCCTGTGTCCCATCCGCCTCGAACGACGTCGTTGACGCCATCTCTCCAGTGAACAGGTCCAGCGCGTCCGGGATCGACATACCCAAATATCCCTGCGCCAATCCTTCCATGGCGGAGACGCTCGCCGCCTGTTGTGGCGGCAAATTCGGCACGAGCGCGCCATAAACCAGTCGATAGACCGCCGCCAGGTTTATCCGCGACACGCTGAACTCCGGGGCTCCGCCGGCAACGCTCTGCGTTTCAAACGTCTCGCTGCTCGCGCCGGCTATATCGAACGGACCGGGTGGTTGTGTATTGCCCAAAATCGCTGCTCGCACACGCATGGCCGGCCCCGCAAAGCTCACCGACCCGCCCGCCGCATGTACCTTATCCAAGTGAATGTTCTGGATGAATTTCTCGCCGTTCTGGTTCTTTGCGTTCGGAGGTATCAACTCTCCTACGTCGGGCATGCGTCCGAAAAATTCCAACGCGCCGCCCGGCCCCACAAACGTTTGCACCTCGGCATATTCGGGCCGCTGCGTAATGGAATTGGCCGGCGCAGATGCGCTGCTGAATCGGGTGATCAATTGTTCGACGATCCGCTTTCGATCAGACGCCACAAGGTACTTTCCCGCCAGTGCCGAATAACCCTCGCCCGTTTTGCCGCTGCGCACTTCCACGGACGTTCCATCAAAATCGTAGTGAGTAATCGTCAGCGGATTCTGCCCTCGCGTCTCGGTCGCGGCTCTCCACTTGGCAATCAAGTCCGTTTTGCCGGTCGCGTCGTAAACCATGAAAGCTGCGATCCTCGGCGCGGCTTTTCCGCCTGGCGAGACATCCCTCGGACGCGGTAGCTCGATTATTCCGAATACGGCAGGGTTCTGCAGTAGCGAAACCACTTCTGGCATGCTCAGCGGCGGCGCAGGAGCCTTGCTTTCCTGCTGACGCTTTTGGAAATTGGCAGCGATGCCGATCCAAACCGGCGCCATCGCCGGGTCCTCCATCAGCTGGATCACATGATTTTCCTGGGAGGTCGCCGCCAGCGCGCCTGAGCCGCGCCATTCCACGTAACTCACCGTGCTTGCAGGCAGCTTTGCGACGATGTCCGACGTCTGCGCACGCAGCGCATTGGCCGCGAACAGCGAAAGACTCGTCAGCGCGACTAGCAGGACCGCACTTCTGCGGGAACGAAAATTCCGCGTCGAGTTCACACCGCCTCCTGGGCGGCATCCGGTCGGTGTTACAACTGCAGGCGGGATGCCAGCGCCGGTCCGGCTCCCCAACGCATTTCGCGCAATTGGGAAGTCCAAGCTTGGGTGCCTCTAGCATGTCATGAGGCGCGCCCACCGGCGCTGGAATGTGTCCGCGAGTTTCGCTATCGGCTAATGCTGGTTTAGTGTCCCGTTGGATTCGCGGCTGGCGCATCGCCCGGCGCTGCCGTGGGCGCGGCCTGATTCGCCGTTTTCGGCGTGCTCAGGTATCCCTGCGCCTCGTTCTTACCAATCTTATAAACCACGATTTCGTACGGCGCACGCGCCCCCTGCACGTAGAACTGCACCGGCTCGTCCAGATCGCGGTCCTTCTTTTCGATGTTCTTGTCGTCGGCCAGCACGTTCATCGAGTAGGTGTAGTGCTTCGTGTTCACCTTACGCAGCCCGAGTTGAATGGGACCGACGTGCTCCATGTGTTTGCCCTTGTGCAGCGTGAACTCATAGATGTTGCGCTCGCCCAGTTCCTTCAGCGCCTCCACCTCGTCGTGGTTCTTGGCGATCAGTCCGCTCTGCACTCCTAGGTCGCCGATGGTGCTCTGCAGTTTGCCCTCCTCGTTCTTTAGATCGGCTTGCGTGGCGGAGAGATCGCTCTGCGTCTTGGTGATCTGGGTATTCACTTGCCCAAACTGGGTCTGGTTGGTGGCTTGTGCCTCGCCCAGCGCCTTGCGGAAATTTTGATCGCTGGCTTCCTGCTGTTTGCGGACGTTCTGTGCCAGCGCGCGTGCGCGCGCCAGTTCATCCTCCGTCAGTCCGAGCTTCTGCTCGGTCACTTCCAGTTGGCCCTTCTCGTCCGCTATCCGCGAATTCGTCTTATCGAGTTCTCCGGCAAGCGCTTCCACCTTCTTATTGGCAGCATCTTGCGCTTGATGGAAAGCTTGGTTGTTTTCATACGTGGTATAGAACAGCCAGCCCACCAACCCCAAAATAACCACAAACAAAACGCCAACCCACCGCGGCGAGCCACTCCTCTCGACGACTGGTTCAGGATTGGGTGTGCTCGGAGTCAAACTCATCGAACCCTCCTCGGCGGCCCTCGCCGCGCGATCCATCAAAAGATTATCGCCGAACCTGGACTGGGATGTCTATTTCGCGCGCCTCGCGCGCGGGCTCAGCTTCTGCCAGCGCGCCTCCACGGTGGTGGTTAATCCGCCGCGTGGCGTAAAGTCTCCGGTGATGCGGCATTGCACCGGACGAATCGCCGCCACGATATCTCGCAGCATTCGATTCACGGCGTTTTCGTAAAAGATCCCTAAATCGCGGTAAGCCAGCAGGTACATTTTCAGCGCCTTCAGCTCCAGGCAGCTGCGGTTGGGGGTGTATTGGATGGTGATCGTGCCGTAATCGGGCAGTCCCGTTTTGGGACAAACCGAAGTGTACTCCGGAAAGCGAATCGTTATCTCATAGCCACGAAAATGGTTCGGCCAGGTTTCGAGCATCGGCAGCTTTGCGTCGATTCCTGCGCGCGCGTGCGCGTCGGTATACGATGGCATTCGCTCTCCTCGCCAAATATTCTACACCGGCTCAGGCTTTCGCCCCACTCCGCTCAATAGGCGAAACAGCGCGCCGGATGTTTTCTGCGCCGGCCTCCGCTTTCAGCACCTGCTTTCTATTCCGAGCAAGCGCTCGATTTTCTTGATCCTTCGCCTCGATTTCGGTATTCTTTCGCGCAAAATGGGGTCAGGGGAAAACTGACAGCATGATTTGTCCACAGTGCCGCAGTGCGGACTGTTTCCGCTCGCGCCGCAGTGGTGTGCCTGATTGGCTGATCAGCGCTTTCGGGCTGCTTCCGTGGCGGTGCCATACTTGCGACAAACGTTTCTATGCCGAGCGCGTGGCGTGGCCCTTTCTGCGCTACGCTCATTGCCCCCGTTGCGGAAATTTCGATCTGGAACATATACCGCGCAATCGCGTCGAGCAGGGAACGCTCGTATCCGTGAAAAGATTTTTGGGCGTGCCGGCCTATCGCTGCGATCCGTGCCGCCAGCGCTTCTTCAGCGTTCTGCCGTCGCGCCTGATTGTGTCTTCCACCATGCCGCAGCATCGTGCCGCCCAGGAGCAGCTCGTTCCGGGAAATTAATTCGCCAGCAATGTCGCTTGGTGGGAAATTGCCGTGAAACGCGCCGCATGTTTTTTCCGCGCGAGCTTCAGTTCCTGGGGCAGCCGGAAGCCGCCTGATGGTTCCGCGTAGGCGCAAGCCATTAGCGAAATTTTCTTGCCAATCAATTCGCTGGCAGGCATCATCGTCGCGCTTATGTCCAGCGCTAGACGCCTCCGTCGGCCCTCCTCCGGATTCACTTGACGCCGCCGCGTTCAAACGACCGTCGGCCGTCTCCCCGTGATGTTCGATTAAGCGATATTTTCCCCGAGCTGTGCGCAACGGACGCCGCCAAAGGCGCCTCGTATTCGTTTTCATTTCAAGGCCGCTCAAGCGGCGCGCGCGGGCTCGCACACACCGAGCGGCTGCTTGCATCCGCCCGAGGCAAGTGTGCGGTTTGAGAATCAGTTGCATATCTTAAACCCGAATCGAGCTTCCCGCGGACCGGTCCGTAGTAACACAGAATTAACATAAGCGTCACGAACGGTTGACGCCCCCCGCTTACCTTGATCAGCCGATACGCGTGCGGCACATTCACGCAAGTGGGTAGGGGTAATTCGAGTCTCGGCACAAAAAAGCCAATAGCTATCCGTGTAGCTTCCCGCGGTCGCAGTCTACTTTTCGGCACCACAATTTCAAGGAGGAAGGAATGCGAGTATTTACGGCATCCATGATTGCCCTGGGCCTTTTCGCCATCCCGGCGATGGCAGCAGGCGGGGCAGCCAACACTAGTAGCGCGGCGCCAGCCGACCCAACCACCGCAGCACAGCCTGCGGCCAAGGCCGCGCCCCAGCCGGCCAAACCGGCAGCGGCCGCTTCGAAGGCGGCTTCGCCAGCGAAGCCGGCCGCGGAAATGGAAACGGAGCTTCAGCAACTGCGCGATGCCATCGCCATGCAGGCGCAGCAGCTCCAGGATCAGCAGAAAAAAATGCAGCAGCTCGAAGATCAGTTGAAAGCGTCCGCCGCTCCCCGCGAGAACCTTTCTGCTTCTCCCGCGGCTTCGGCGTCCGCAACGCCGTCTAGCTCGGCAGCTCCCAGCGCGTCAGCGATTAACGCGGAGACCTCGCCCTCCTCAACCGTAGCCGTTTCAACGAACCCGGGCGCCAGCGCGGGCGGCGCGGATCAGAATCCTGACCAGGTCGCCTCATGGCGTTTCAAGGGCGTCACGTTCACTCCGGGAGGCTTCTTCGCGGCAGAAAGCGTGTGGCGGCAGCGGGCAATGAACGCCGACGTCAACTCGCCGTTTAACTCGGCTCCGCTGCCAGGAAACTCGCAGTACAACATCTCCGAGTTCAATGCTGGCGGCCGTCAGTCGCGTATCGCGATGCTGGTCCAAGGCAAGCTCTCCAACGTGAAGATCGGCGGCTACTACGAAGCTGATTTTCTTTCCGCAGGCGTCACTTCTAACGATAATCAGAGCAACAGCTACACCCTGCGCCAGCGGCAATTCTGGGCGCAGGCCGCCTTCGACAGCGGCTTCACAATCACCGGTGGCCAGATGTGGTCGCTCGTCACGCAAACGGCCAAAGGTCTTGATCCCCGCACCGAAGTTCTGCCGGAAACCATCGACGCCCAGTACTCCGTCGGCTTCAGCTGGGCCCGTCAGTACGGCGTCCGTTTCGAGAAGGACTTCGGCAACAAGATATGGGTCGCTGCGTCTGTCGAACAGCCCCAGATCACCTTCAAGCAAGGCGGTACCACCACAAATCCTTTCCTGTATGGCGCTCTGGGCACAGGCGGCGGCCTCTACAATTCCACAACCGCTTACTCCTTCAACGAGACGCCAGATTTCGTCTTCAAGGCTGCATTTGAGCCTGGCTTCGGGCACTATGAAGTTTTTGGCCTGGTCAGCACATTCCGCGACCGCCTATTCCCCACTGGCGCAACGCCCTATAACACCACCACGGCCGGCGGCGGCGGCGGAGCGAACGCTTGGCTCCCGTTTGATAATGCGCACATCAACGTCGGCCTGCACGTCCTCGTTGGTAATGGCGTCGGTCGCTATGGTAGCGCACAGGCAACCCCCGACGTTACCACTGCGCTCGACGGCTCCTTCGCTACAGTCCGAAGCTATCAAGGCTTGGCGACTCTGGCCTTCCACTATCCCAAGTGGGATGTCTACTTTCACGCCGGTGAGGAATATGGCGAGCGTACGCAGTTCGACAATGGAACCACGTACGGCAACGAAGGCTTCGGAGCCGTTGGCTTCAACAACGGCGGTTGCTGGACCGAAACCAATCCGACCGCCTCAACCACTCCAGGAACGCTGTCCAATTGCGCCAACAATATCAAGGACATCCTGGAGGGTACCGCCGGCCTCTGGTACAGCTTCTACAACGGTCCGAAGGGCACCGTGAAGCTCGGCCTGCAGTATTCTTATGAGGCTTACAACACGTGGACGGGTCTCGGCACCACTGGGGTCTGCAGTAATACCGCGTACCCTGGCTGCGCTCCCAAGACCAACGAAAACATGTTCTTCACCTCGTTCCGCTACTACATCCCGTAGCGCGTATTCAAAGTCAACCTGCAACACGGGGAGGCCTTTCGGCCTCCCCATTTCTTTTTTACCTCGTACTCTCGGATCGAAAGCTACTTGACTTTTGTTGACACTACAGTTATATCGAAGCTCGATATCGCATATCGCTAGCAGACTTCGTTAAGAGTTTCTCCTTACCGTTGCCGGTCTGCGATGCACGCCAAATCGGAGAGTCAGATAGGGGGGCTCGCTATGAAATTGGTCGTGGCTGGACTCGCTTTCGTCTTTCTCGCCGGTTGCTCGCAGCAACAGAATACGGCTGCCGACGCCGCTCTCGAATTCAAAGTCGCCGCCTTGCAGCAACAGGTCAACGACAGCAAGCCGGGCCTGGGCGAGATCATGGGTGTAATCGAGCAGCACCACGCCAAGCTGTGCTACGCCGGTACCAATGCAAATTGGCCTCTAGCGACTTACGAGCTCAATGAAATTCAGGAGAGCCTCGAGGACGCTATGAACCTCTATCCAAGTCCATTCAAAAACGTGACCGTGCCCTTGCCGAAGATCATCCCAGCCATGACGAAAGCCACCGTCGCCGGGGTGCAGCAGGCCATCCAGCACAAGGACGAGAAATCGTTTGTGCAAGCCTACCAAGCCCTGTCTGGATCCTGCTCAAGCTGCCACTCGGCTGAGCACCACCCCTTCATAAAAATTAAATCCCCCGAACCCGGGATGTTCACCGATCAGGAGTTCGTTCCCTGATGCTATCTATAGAAACAAACGGAAAATGAACGCGACCTGTGAACTAGCGGCACCGAGAACACGTTGATTGAACCGCGAGAACTTTACTCCGGGCTCATTCGTCTGCACGTGCTTCACCATGCGTGTCGCCAGCCTTTCTTCGGATTGTGGATGATCGAGGAGCTGTCTCACCATGGCTATCGTTTGAGTCCTGGAACGCTTTACCCGCTGCTCGCAGCCATGGAACGCAAAGGGCTGTTGCGCTCGTCGCGCGAGCGCGTGAACGGAAAGATTCGCCGGATGTACCGAGCCACTCCGGCCGGCCGCGCGGCGCTCCGCACCGCCAAAAGACGAGTGCGGGAGCTTTTCGGAGAGATGTTCGAGGATCAATGATGAAACGACACGCCCTGTGGCTCATGCTGGTGCTCTTGTCCTGCTCCAAGCCGCTCTTCGCCGGGCCGCCGTTCCAGACTGACGATCCAGATCCCGTCGATTTCCGCCACTATGAGTTTTACGTTTTTGGCGGCGTGGATGGCACACCAGTCGAAATCGATCCCACCGGCCCAGCAGCTGAATTCAACTGGGGCGCCCTGCCTCGACTGCAAATTCACGTGGTCTTTCCGCTGGGCGCCATCATGCCTTCGAATGATCCAAAATATCTTCCCGGTGGAGTGGGCCCCGGCGCTTACGGGATCACCGACACTGAATTCGGTGCCAAGTATGAGTGGCTCAAGGAAACGAAATATCGACCCATGATCGGCACCTTCACCATGATCGAAATTCCCACCGGAAGTTATTCCAAGGGGCTCGGCGTCGGCACGCCATGGTTCAAGCTGCCGCTATGGATGCAAAAAGATTGGGGCCATTGGACAACGTACGGCGGGGGTGGCTACGAAATCGTTCCACAAGCGCAGTACAACAATTTCGCCTACGAAGGCTGGCTGGTGCAGCGCGACATCGGCAAGAAACTCACTTTGGGCACGGAAGTTTTTCATCATGGAAACGAAGGTTATGCCACACCGCAAATTCGCGCCACCACGTTGATCGACACCGGCGGCTATTACTACTTTCGCAATCCTGGTTTCCAGTTGCTGTTTGCCTACGGCCACTCCGTCGCGGGATTCACGGAAAACTATGCCTACGTCGGGCTTTATTGGACTTGGGGCTCGAAGCCCGGCCATGGCCTCAACGGCTTCCTCGCCAACCATTTTCCTCATTAGAAGCGCCCGGCGGCTGCAGTGGAGCTGAAGCGCTTAGCCCTTTGGGGAAGCCTGCCGGTCAGGCACCGGTTCACCCCCGAGCGAAACCAGCAGCCGGCGCAGCTTGGCGCGGTCGTCGAGTCCCATTCCCACCATCTCGAAGCCCGCCTGATGCAAGCGCACGAACCGCACCACGGCGCGCATGTTGATCGACCGCAGTCCCGCGGGAATTTTCAGCGTCGCTTCCGTTCCCACCGCCAGCTGGAGATCGCCGCTCAGCAGTCCGCCATCGAGACTCAACACGCTGATGGCCGAAGCATATTTTCCGCGCTGCGACGTAATCACCGCGGGCACGTTGCGCGGCAGGCGGATGCGCTCGTAGCGGCGGTGCCGCACCACGTCGCGGTCCGGCGCCACATCGAGCGGCGCGTTGGCCAGCACCGTTTCGTTCAGCCCCAGCCGCGGCAAATTCTCGTGAATCCAATCGGCATCGAGTTTTTCAAGCGCCTGGGCCGCGGCAGTGCGAATTTCCTCTGGATACGCCCAGCCGAAGCTCTTGCGAGCCTCCACAAAATGCCGCAAATGTCCCGCGGCGGCGGGCGCGCGCATGCGTCCCAGCGCCTCGATGGCTTTCACGCGCAGATAATCGCCGCCATCCGGCAAAATGTCCCCTTCCGCAAGCCGCAAAAGTTTGGGAGCGGTTTGCGGGTCGCCGCACATTCCAATTTCGTCCAGCGCCAGCGGCAACACCATCGGGTCGATCATTTCAATCAAATCGGAGATCAGGCGGCCCCGTTCCTCCGCACCGGCGACGGCCAGTTGCCGCACAACCGAATCGTGAAAGCTGCGACCTCCATGCCGCAGCCTTTGCGGAAGCTCGTTTTCCACCGCCAGCGGATCGAGGCGGCTCAACAGGCCCACCACGCTTGCCGCTTTTGCCGGCTGCTCAGATTTCAGTACTTCGATCAGATGGCGGGGACACGCGTTGCCTGTCGCCCTCGCAAGATTCACAATTTTTTCTCGTTCCGTGCGGCGTGCCGAGCGCGCCAGCCGGCTCGCCAGATGTTCTGCGGCGCTTTCCGGCACACGCATCAGCAATCCGGTGAGTCCTTCGGGCATGGTTTCGGCCGCCAGCGCTTCCTCGATGAAGTCCGAAAGGCGGTTTTCAACTCCGATGCGCGGTCGCAGACTTTGCACCCAGGTAGGCCGTAATTCTTCGAGATCGGCCAGCGAATCGAGCGCCTGCTGTATGGCGCGGTAGTAGCGGCGCTGCGCCGCTTCCTGACTGAGCCGCACGAACGCGGCGCTCAGCAGTGTCTGCAATTCGGGGTCTTTTTCAGCGCAGAGCTGCTGCCCGATCTGCGCGAGCGCGTCCTGCAATTTCTGGTTCGCCGCCCTGCTGTAAAGTTCGGCAAGCTGGCCGAGTCCGATAGCTGCTTTTTTGCGGGCTTCGGCGTCCTTGTTCCGCACGCACGACGCGTACTTCAACAAAATATTGGCGGCGGCATCGGATTCGCCGCGTTCCAGCAGTTCTTCCACGTATTGCTGCACGTTGCGCGGCGGAATGCACCACGCCTCCGGCGAAGTCAGTACCGCCCGCTTGCCCGACTCCGGCACCGCGGCCCAGAATTGCCGGTCGAGCAGATCCGCGTGCGATTCCACCGCCATACCGGCGGTCGCCATTTTCTCTTCGCGCGCTTTCAGCAGCTTCCGCAGCGTATCGAGCTCGTGGCCCATCTTATCCAGCATCTGGCGAACGGCATTGACGCGCACTTCGCCGCGCTGGAAGCGGTCCAAAGCAAAACGAATGGCCAGATCCTCCGCCAGACGAAGCAAAGTCCCCTCGTCGATCTTTGCCGACGGAGTTCGCGCCGCCACCGAAGCGAGCGCCTGCCGCAACGTCACCTGCGCGCTCGGCGGGAGTGCCGCGAGGCGATGTTTCCATGCCGATTCTTGCAGCGCGTGCGGATCGCGGGAACTCGCGGCTTCACCAAATTGCGCCAGCAGACGCAGCAAGCTGTGCATTTCGGCTTCGCCGATCGGTGCAACGCCCATTACGCCGCCGGCAGCGGACGCATTCGCGGTGAACGCTCCGCCTGCGATTGGACCTGCCGTCGCTCCCGATCCGCCAGCGCTCGGCCCCGTCGCACCAGCCCGCGTGGTTGTGGATGCGGGGTCAGCCGGGGCGGAAATTTCGGACGGATCGATATCCAAGGCGCTCGCGTTTTCACCGCTAGCGCCGGAATAGAAACCGCCACCAGCGCTGCCGGAATAAGGCGAGTCGCCAGTCGATTCAGCGAAGCCGCTCCCTGCTCCAGTTCCGGGTCCCGCGCCGGACCCGCCGCTTCCACCATGCGCGCCTTCGGCGGCCGCAATCAGCTGGATCATTTTTTCCGGGCTGCGAAACCATTCCTGGACGCGCTCGGCATCGGCGCCCAAAGTCTTGGCCGTAAGCTGCGCCGCCATGCGCGCTTCGGAAAACGCCGTATCCTCTGCAACGAAGCGAATCTCGTTGACCACGATTCCAGAGGCGCGGTCTTTTCCGAATGCGTGTTCTAATCGCTCGGAAAGCGGCGCGGCCTTCGGACCAGCCTCGGCAAAGACTTTCACGAGACTCGCGAATTCATCGCGCTCGACCGTCGGCTGGAAGCAGATGCTGGCCACACCCGCCGCATTGAGCATTTCCGCAAAACTACGTTCCGCCTGGGTAGATTCCAAGGGCACTCCGTCCAAGAGCAGTTGCGAGCCGGAGGTACCAAGCAGCAGACCAGTTTGACCCGCCGAATGAACAGCTTCCTCAAGTTCATTCCAGCTTATGTCAAATTGGCCAGCGGAACGGGCGTGCTCTAAGCCATAGAGACGAGAGAATTTAAGCAGCACATTGAGGCTGCGAACGAAAGCCCTCGCGTTCGGAATCGATTCGCTAGCCACTGTGAGCTCGCTTTGGATGGGGGACATCGATTAACAGGTCCACTATGTACTAGGACGGTCGGTTGAAGGAATGGTACGAAAGTCCCAATGTTGCAACCGGCGCAACTTCCATTAAGCTCTAGTTCGGGAGCTCGACCTTTACGTCCAGTTCCTGAACAATCGGATGCGTGCGGCGGATCACTTCATCGGCCGAAAGCCTGTCGCTCAGCACCACAAGTGAGCCGTCCTCAAAGTCACACACCGCGCAAAAGTAATATCGGCGAAAAGCGGTATGGTATGCATCCAAGCCGCGGCGCGAGAGGTCGCCTTCGAGCTCGGCATCGGTTTCCGGCAGCGGCCCGCCGGCCCGAGCGCCGAACGTTTCATTTTGGAATCGGTCAATTAGAGACTCGAGCTGTTTGGGTTCTGGAGCTGGAATGACGATCGATCGCTGGCTGGCTTCACGAAAACGAATTTGATGGCGTTCGCAGTAGTCGCGCACTCGGTCGATGTGGCTGAAGAAATCGAGCGCCCAGTTCTGATCGTCCGCGAGGACAGGCAAAATCCGGCTCCAGATGCGAGAGGCTTCGCTTCCGCGCACGGGCTCGCGATTTTCGTCCGCTTCAACTAGATCGACGCCCACCGATCGGACATCCGATCCGAGATCGAGAGGCTCTATATCTAGGAGATACATCAAATTTCCTCGTCTGGGCCCTCGGGAAAAACTTTCTGGAATTCGGGCGACTGTTTGCGGACTTCCAGCCAATCGAAGAATGCGTCCGGCGTCTCCAGCCAGATTCCAAACCAACGCGCGATTTCTTCCTTTTCGGCGCGCTTCTTTGGCTCGACTTTGCGGTTCCGCGCGATCATCTCGGCGCGGCGGCGGCCAAGGAGCGCCACATCGCGCACGCGCTGTTCGCCGCCTCGCTGACGCTCGGAACGGAACTTGCGCAGCAGTTCGTCAAGACGAATCAGACACATTTCCGCTTCGGCAAGCGATGAAAAGTGGAGCAAATCCGCCAGCTCTTCGTCGTACGCGCCCGTCGGATCGGCCTCGGACTCCTTAGACCAGAGTACTCGAAGCCCGGCCTCCTCCAGTACGCTGCCGATGTAATCCTCGGACGTGTTTCCGTGCGGGCCGAGCTTGGCGATCAACTGGCGGCGAATCTGCTCGATTTCCGCGGGAGTAAAACGTGGCTTCCCGAAAGCGCGGGCGGCTTCAAGGATCAGTGCTTTTTTGGTGGGCGACGCGCCGTTCCCGTGCGTTCCGGAGTCTTTGGCAGTCACTGGCGGCCTCGATGTTTCACAGGCTCAGACTCTGGATCGGGCGAAGCCTCCGCAGCCAACCTGCGGCGCAGGCGATCGATGTTGCGATCCTGTTCAGCGAGCGTGCTGCTGAAGAAATGACCGCCACGACCGTTGGCAACGAAGTACAGAAAATCCGTATGCGCGGGATTCAGCGCCGCTTGCAAAGAAGCTTCACCGGGGTTGGCAATCGGTCCCGGCGGCAAGCCCCGGTGCTCGTAAGTGTTGTAGGGCGAATCGACGCGCAGATCCGAAGGCTTCACGTCCTTCACCTGCTCCCCGTCCATTTCCATGGCGTATTGCACAGTAGGATCACATTGCAGCGGATATCCGCGCGCTAATCGATTGTAGAACACTCCGGCGACCAGCGGGCGCTCTTCCGCATTGGGGGTCTCACGCTCGACCAGCGAGGCCAAGGCGACTACCTGCTCGGTGGTAAGTCCAGCCGGGTGCGTTGCGCCATCCGAGTCGAGTGATTCCCACACGGTGCGAAAATCGGCGACCATCCGCTGGGCGATCTCTTCGCAAGTGGTGTGGCGCGTGAACTCGTACGTGGATGGGAATAGAAAACCTTCGAGGCTGGTGGCGTGGGGTGCGAGATCGGAGATCAGCGACGTATCATGAGCGGCGGCGAGAAATTCCGCGCGGCTGCAGATGCCCTGGCGGTCGAGCTCGTTAGCGATGTCGTACATCGTCCAGCCTTCGGGCACCGTGACGATATGCACGAACACCCTTCCATGGGCGATTTTCCAGAACATCTCGCGCGAGTCGAGCGGACGGTCAACCAGATATTCGCCGGCCTGCGGCGTTTTACGGTAATGCCAGGCGCTGAAAAGAGCGAAGGCCACGCGGCTGCGGATCACGTCGTCGCGCCGGAGGATCCCAGCGATCTGCCAGCGCGAGGTGCCGCGCGGAATTTCGACGAAAATCTTGTCCGGGCGGTGGCCACGATACGGTCTGCTGATCTGGGATTCCAGCCATCCCGCACCCGCGCCGATGGCGGCGATAGCCAACAGTGTAAGAAGACCGAGCCGGCGCCACATGGGCTAAGCCTTGGGGGCGGCCGCGGCACGCCCGTGGTTTTGGTTTTCGTTCAAATAATCTCGCAGGAGAATCGCGGCGGCGAGGTCGTCAACGGGTGCGTTCCGGGGCCGGCGCGATTTGGCCTCGGCCAGAAATTGCCCCGCTTCCCAGCTGGTGAGCCGCTCGTCGGCTAACTCGACGGGAATACCGAACGCCTTCGCCAAGCGCGCGGCGAACCGCGCTGCTTCTTCGGCCATTTCGCTGGACGCTCCTGTTATGTGCACGGGATGGCCAACGAGAATTCGTGCCACACCATTCTGACGGCAGACTTCTCGTAGCCGGCGCAAATCGGCTTGGCGGTTCGAGCGCTCCAGGATAGCCAGCGGCTGCGCCGTGAGGCCTAGCTCATCCGACAGTGCCAGCCCGATACGCTTGCGGCCATAATCTATCGCCAAAATCCGAGATGTGCTATCCGCATTGGCCGCTGCGGAACGAAACCGGTCGTTTGCCCCCCGAACCATCATAGCTAACATTCTATACGCGGGCAGGCCGCGATGAAATCGGCCTTGCGCGGGAGCAGTTCCAGAAGTAAACGCCTGATCACTATGTCAGACAGTACCAGCCGCTCGTGGGACTCACGCTAATGCGACTCGATCGATTCAGCCGCCTGCCATTCAGCAGATTGTCCGGAGCGGCTCAGCTTTGGCTGCAGCTGCATTGACTTGATGGATTTCTCGACCTGCGCGCGCGAGATGGGCGGCCCGACGCGCGCTTCGGCGTCAGCCAGAGCGTACGCTGCGACCGCAGCTACGGCGACTCTGCGCTTCAGGTCGCGCAATGTGGCGGGGGAAATCGCGAGCTGCGCAGAGAGCGTGCCGCTATCGGGTTTTTGTGCGGTTGGGGCAGCGCTAGGGGCATCAGCAACCAGCGTGGGAAGGCCCTCGAGCCAGAATGGGGTAACGATGGTAGGAATCTCCACTTGCTGCGTGAAATTGCGAATGCCTAATGGACGCAACGGGCCGAGCGCTTGCTTTACTGCGCCCAGCGCGTCTGGTCGAGCCTCCAAGGAGAAGCCGTCCAAGGCGCCATCCCGCTGTCCAAGCGAGACGGCCGCGGCAACGCGGTCGAGGTCGGCGCGATGTGCGCGAACGTAAGCCCATGCGCCAGCGGCACGCCATTGATCATTCTCGTCCCCGGCTGCGAAAAGCACGAAGCGAATGGAGCGACGCGGAATGTTGCCGGTATTGTGGACCACGCGGACGGCATCAATAAGAATGGCGGCACCTTCTGCAGTCAACAATTGATTGGCAGAGGAACCATCAAGGACGGCGCCAAATAAGACGTAGTCCTGTGGCTTATCGCGGCCGCGAATCTCCGCCACGACGTTTTCGAATTGGGCCGATTCGCCAAACTTTTCGAGATAGACTTCATCCGCGCCAGCCCTGCGAAACGCCTCGACAGCCCAAGTGGCCGGACTCGTATTCGACGAGATCGCTCCGTTGCGCGAGGACAGAATCGCGGCAAGCGCGAGGGCGTTCTGCTTAAGCGGTGTGGCGCCAAGGGCGTTTCGAATCATCCCGGGCGCAAGATCGGCACACGATTTTCCAACCGCACATGCACCCGCGCCCTGCGGAACCTGTCCCCAACCGGGAGGAGACTCGATCGGCGGCAGCTGGGCATTCGCTGATCGGGGTGCGGCGAACCATGCGAACATAATAACAATGCACGCTGAGACCATCGACATTTTCGTGTGCAGGCCATTCAGCTTTTCGCCGAGCTCTGATGACTTCTTCATCTTCATCTTCATCTTCATCACGAACTTTCCATCAATCCGCTCCCGCTTCCAAGAAACTGAGATGCTGAACGGCTGATCGCATCTCGGCAATATAGCGGCTTGCATGTGGAAAAAAAGCTTCCTGCGGCAGAAAATTCCAGCGAGAAGCATTTTCTACCCATCGCTTTCGATACTGTTCTATTGAATCGCGACATAAGCCCTTCGGGACGCATCACATACACAAACGACAAAGTTTGGCAGCCGAGCTGCGGAAGGCGGGACGCTTGTCTCAATTTGAACACTCTTCGTGCTTTCGGCGAGGTTCGCTGCCAGGGGGGACCTCCAGACGGCACATAAATATCTCGGGTTGAGCAACGGAAGTATCCGTCCAAGCCGTATCGCATTCAAGTGGATGTACTCAAAAACTAAGCACTTTGCCCACCCCAGTTCGGGTAAAGCAAGGGAAGGCAAATCGTGAAGAGAATGCCTGTGTTTCCGAAGCCGGACGAGGCGGAGAAGAGCCGCGAGGGCAGCAAACCGAATTCGTTCATTTTCTGTGAGAGAGCCACCGGAGTGGCCCAGTTTGGTGCGGCTTCGGACAGCGATCTCAATTTCACCGTCGAGCGCGCAGCTGGACTGCTGGCGATGCAGTGCTTAGCGCGAGGAATCGAGCCGAGCGATTTCGCGATACTAGTGCCGGTGGAGCGGATGTTGGCGGAGCGCATGGTTACACGCGCCAAGGAACTGCTGGATCATGGCCGTTCGGCTTCCAATCCCACCCAGTTGAGTCCGCGCCAGCAGCAGATCTTACATTCCGTGATTTGCAACCGTGAGAACAAAGAGATCGCCTCGAAACTGAACATCACGGTGCGGACGGTAAAATTCCACATCTCTTCGCTATTAAACAAATTTGGGGTGGACAATCGCGCCGAGCTGGCGCGGCGCGCCGCGAGCATGTTGCGGTGCCCGATCCTGGCCGATGAGCCCTATGGCCCACCGAATAGTTCCACGGAAGCGCCCCAGCGGCGCGGGCCGCAGTCTATTCCTATGCAGGGCGACGACCGAATTGGAAACAAGGGACGCAGCATCCGATTTCCCGGCCGCGTAATGAGTGCCTGAACCGCTCGCAAGCAGTTCTCAAGGCGTTGCTGGGGGCGCTCCGCAATCCCGCGCATCAACTGTGTCTCCGGCGAACTCTTCCCAGCCGGTCGGCGCAATCCGCGTTTACCAGATCAAACCAGCTTGATTTTGCTCACGTCGATAGTAGGTTTGGGGAACTTCATATGCATTCGTTCCATGGTCTCGATGATGACGTGCGAAACCGCAAGGTTCCTAAACCACTTCTTATTAGACGGAATGATGAACCAGGAAGCATGCGCAGTGCTGCAGTTGGTTAGCGCCGCTTCGTACGCTTTCGTATAATCATCCCAAAACTTCCGCTCGGCGAAGTCGGCTTCGGAAATCTTCCACTGGCGTTGCTTATCATCGATGCGTTTCTGGAAGCGACGCTTCTGCTCGTCCTTGCTGATGTGCAAAAAGAATTTCAGGATTGTGACGTTATTTTCGTCGAGGGTACGCTCAAAATGGTTGATCTGGTCGTAGCGGCGCGACCAAACGTCCTTGGGTACGAGATTGTGGACGCGGGCGACTAACACGTCTTCGTAGTGAGAGCGGTTGAAGATCCCGATATCGCCGATGGGCGGGACCGCTTTGTGAATGCGCCAGAGGAAATCGTGCGCCAACTCCTCCGACGTAGGCTGTTTGAAGGAAGTCACGCGGCAGCCCTGCGGATTTATGCCGGACATGACGTGGCGGATCGTGCCGTCCTTACCTGCGGCGTCGAGGCCCTGTAGAACGACCAGTAGGGCGCGTTTGTGTTCAGCGTAGAGCAGGTATTGAAGCCCATCGAGCATTTCGACGTTTTTGGCCATGCAGGACTTCGTTTTGTGGTCTTTCTGCCAGCCGAGCGTATCCTCCGGGTCCCATTTGTCGAGCTTCACTTTCTTCCCGGGTTTGACAATGAGTTCTTTGGTGAAATCGGTGGCCATAAGGGTGGCGGCCCTCCAACGTATAGTGAACGAGCGAGCGATAAAACGAAGGACGATGCACTAAGGCTTCGCGCGCCTCGACCAAGCTAACATCTTTTAGGCCGAATTCCAGGGGGGTCTTGGTGGGAAAGGCTCTGCAGAAACCTCGGGCCCGCGCGACCCTGGAGGCGAAATGCGAGCCGGGCGACAACCAGGACGCCCGACCCGCCCAAAGTCCGTTATCCCCTGGTCGCAATCGAAACTGGCCTGGCCAGCTCGAAAGTCAACTTCGACTCGGGCGCGATGCGGATGTTATGTTTTCCCGAGAGGAAAGCAGCCGCCGTGCCTGCGCCCGCGCCGATCGGGGCTCCGATCAGCGCGCCGGCGCCAGCTCCGGCGATTGCGCCGATAATGGCACCGGCTCCTGCGCCGCTGCCGATCAAGCTGAGGTTGTGGTTCCGATGCCGACCCGCGATCCTCGCGTTCGATGCCGTACGGATCTCGTAGCGGCTACCGGCAACCGTCACGGTCTCCAAAGCGATTAGTAAATGGGCGCGGCGTTCCATCTTGCCGGAGGCCAAGGAATCGACCACGACTCCGGTGGCTTCGGAACCTCTGGGGATGATTGTTTGCCCGTTGATGATTACCGGCTCGGAGACGGTGGCTTCAAAGCGATCGCCCGGATTGCTGCGATTGCTCGAAAGGGCGGAGTTAAGGATTACGTGAATCGAAGTGTCCGAAGGGACTACCACCCAGTCGGCCGTGGAGGCCTGCGTGTTGGAGGCAGCATACGCTCCGGCCACCGCCAGCAGCACTGGCACCACAACAGCTACGAGGCTGCATTTAATTATTCGCATAAATTTAAAATACCGATCCTCAGTTAAGCACGCTGCATACCGTTGCAGGCGTGGATAAACGGTTGAAAAACATCAACTAAGGGCAAGGCGCCGGGAGCAGGGCAAGCAATAAATGCCCGCGTCGGGCAAAATCCCCCATCGGAGAGCGTACGCGGGGAAACGGTCGCGCACGCAGGGAAAAAATAGGATGTGGACGAGGAACTGTTATTCATGCGTTCTTTCGCGACGGCGCTTTCGAGTCGCGAATGCGCACAAGACCGCTGGCGAGCCGCGAGGCTCGCGGAGCCTAACATTGGCTCGGTACGCATTGTTGGCCTGTATATCACAAATCGGATACCACAGCTATCGGGAAACGACTGTCGGCTCAGGAATGTAACAAGATTTTCATGTGATGGCTGGCGCTTCGGACGTAAGATGGCATGCCAAGTTGGGACCGCCAGATGGGAACCACCACCCCCGACATTTCCGCGGTTGAGCGGCCGGTTCCGGAAGGAGCCGCGCCGGATCAGCAGCGCGAGTTTTCCGGCGCGCTGGTGGTTGTTGAGGGAATCGACGGCTCCGGGAAAAGCACACAGCTTTACCTACTGAAGCGCTGGCTGGAAATTAGCGGATATCGAATTCACTTCACGGAGTGGAATTCCTCTCCGTTGGTAAAATCCGCCACGCGGCGAGGAAAGCAGCGCCGGCTGTTGACGCCGACGACTTTCTCTTTGCTGCACGCTGCGGATTTCGCGGACCGTTGTGAGCGGCAGATTCTTCCGCTGCTACACGGCGGATATCTGGTTCTAGCCGACCGGTACGTCTACACCGCCTTCGCGCGGGATGCGGCGCGGGGATGCTCTCCGCACTGGCTGAGAAACCTCTATAGCTTTGCGCCGGTTCCAGACATCACTTTTTATTTCCGGGCGCCCCTCGATGTAGCGGTGAACCGCATCACCGCCGGCCGTCCGAAACTGAAATACTACGAAGCGGGAATGGACTTGGGGCTCTCGCTCGACCGCGCTGAAAGCTTCCGCATTTTTCAGGACCGCATCCTGAACAACTACGATCAGATGATCGAGACGGATAGGTTCGTGCTGATGGACGGCACCATGCGCGTGAATCGTTTACAGAAGGTCATGCGCGGGCTGCTGGCCGAACGCGTAGAACTGAATCGGTTCGCGCCGAAGAAGAAGAAATGACGGCAGCCAAAAAGTCGACGGCCACGCAAGCGATCGGTCCATCGAATGGGCGGCCGGAAAAATTCGAGCCTCAGGCGGAGAGTGGACGCACGAGGACCCTAACGCGCTTCTACGGCACGCCACTGCCCGGAGTGAATCCGGAGGAGCTGAGCGGGAGCCTGATCGTGGTGGAAGGGACCGACGGTTCCGGGCGGTCGACGCAGATATCGCTGCTGACGGAATGGCTGGAATCCGAGGGCTTCGCCGTGGAAACGATGGGATTGCGGCGGTCGTTCCTGGTGGGCGAAGACATCGACGCGCTACTGGCGGAAAACGCCGTGACGCGCACGACACTGGCACTGATGTACAGCACCGATTTTTTCGACCAGCTGGAACGGCGCATTTTGCCGGCTTTGCGATCGGGGTTGATCGTGCTGGCGGACAGGTATATTTTTACGCTGATCGCTCGCGCTGCGGTGCGTGGGATCGGGCGGGACTACTTGCACGGAATTTACGAGATCGCGCTGCGGCCAGACCTAACGTTCTGGCTGGATGTGAGGCCCGAAGTGGCGTTCGACCGCGAGTTCAAGAAGTCGCAGACCATCAGCTACTGGGAGTCGGGCCGGGACATGTCGCTATCGAACGATCTGTTTCAGTCGTTCATTCGCTACCAATCGATGATCAAGCGCGAGTTCGAATATCTGGCGAAGCGGCACGGATTTCTGGGAATTGACGGCGAAGCGAGCGTATCCGAGGTAAATCGCCAACTGCGCAAGAAAATAGCGTCGCATCTGGGCATCCGCAGCACGCACTACCGCCCGTCGCACGCTCTGGCGCACCTCTGGCGTTAAATAGTGGCCGCCCCCATCCAACTGGCAGCGGTTGACGCGGGATCGAACGCGATCCGGCTGGCCATCGCGCGCGCTACTTCTCCCGAGCACATCGAAATTATCGAAACCGAGCGTGCGTCTGTGCGCCTGGGGCACAACGCGTTTACGCGGCGAATCCTGGACGACGAGACGATCGCGAAAGCCACGCGTGCTTTCCGCCATTTCCGCAGCCGCATGGATCAGAATCAAGTGACCGCTTACCGTGCCGTAGCCACGGCTGCGGCTCGCGAAGCGCGCAACTGCCGCAAGCTGCTGGAACGCATCCGCCGAAAATCGGGAATCGAACTCGAGGTGATCAGCAGCGAGGAGGAAGCACAGTTGGTGTGCTCGGCGGTGCACTGGGCTCTGGCCGGGCGCGTGCAGCCGAAGCTGATCTTCGATCTCGGCGGCGGCAGCCTGGAGATGAATTTCTTCGATCGCGGCGTATTGCAACGGCGCGTGGCATTGCCGCTCGGCACCATCCGGGTGATGGAAACGTACTCGATCCAGGGGCGAATCGATGAAGACGGAGCGCGTCGGCTGCAACACCACGTCATGGCTCTGTTGCGGAGCGCGCTGCCTTCGCCGCCGAACCTTTCGCGAGCGATTGCGGTAGCGTGCGGCGGCAACGCTGAGGCGCTGGCGCGCCTGGCGGCCGGAACTCCGGTCGCCCGAACGCCGGCGATTAGCGTGAGGCTTTTGCGCGATCAGATGTGGCGCCTGCTCGCATTGGACGTGCCCGGACGAATGCGCGTGTTTCGCTTACGCAAGGACCGCGCCGAAGTGCTGGGCATCGCCGCGATCATTATCACCACGCTGGCCAAATGGCTCGACCTGCGGTCGATGCTGGTGCCGGGAGTGGGAGTCCGTGAAGGGCTGCTGCTGCAGGTCGTAGCGCAGCAATATTCGGGCGGGGTGAAATCCGAGGAGGAGAAAGACCAAGCCGCAAAATTTTTAGACGGCGTGCGCACGTTCGCACGGCGGATGCATTACGACGAACAACACGCCGAGCAGGTGTCGCGGCTGGCGCTTTCGCTCTTCGATCAGCTGCGCCCTCTGCACGAGATGGGCGCCGGAGAGCGGTTGCTGCTGGAAGCTGCGGCGCTGCTGCATGACGTGGGGCATCTCGTGAGCAAGAAATCGCACCATCGCCATGGCGAATACCTGGTGCGCAACGGCGAAATCCCGGACTTCGGCGACTGGCGCGGCGATATGGTCGCAGCGCTAGTGCGCTATCACAACTGCAAATCAGAGCCGCAGCTGGAGCACGCATCGTATGCCGCGCTGAATGGTGAGCGCAGGCGGCAGGCGCGGCTACTCACCTCGCTGCTGCGCATCGCCGAAAAGCTCGAGTCCGAGCACGCGCAAAAGATTTTCGGCGTTGACGTGCAGATATCGGGCCGCCGCGCTATCTTTAATGTTCGTGCCGCGGAGGGAACGCGGCTGGACTTGGCGGGCTTGGAACGCAAGTGCGGCCTCTTTGAAAAGGAATTCCATTTGAAGGCTGAATTCCGGCGCGCACAGCGAAAAGAGAAGGTGGCGTAAATGATGGTTCTCTATCTGGTTCGCCACGGCATTGCGGTTGACCGCACCGATCCGAAATGTCCGCCCGATCCAGAGCGGCCTCTGACGGCGCGAGGGGTGCAGAAAACGCGGTCGGCCGCGCTGGGACTGTGTGAACTGGGCGCGAAACCGGATGCGATCCTGAGCAGTCCTTACGTGCGCGCGGCGCAGACGGCAGAGATATTCGCCGAGGCGCTCGGATTCCCGCCGGAGAAAATCCGCGTTAGTGACTATCTGAAGCCGGGCGACAATCCGGCGGACACGCTGCGCGAGATCTCGCGGCTGCACGCGAAGGAAGTGGCCTGCTTTGGACACGCGCCTCACTTGGACATGCTGATCGCACATTTGATCGGCGCGCGTACCGCATTTACGGAGCTAAAAAAAGCTGGCTCGGCCTGCCTGGAGCAGGCAAGCGCGCAGGGACGATGGGAACTGCGCTGGCTGGTGGCGCCGAAGATGCTACGCGGGCTGGGCGATTAGTTCTAATCGCGAGCGACCGTGCACAACCCGATTCATCACCTTCTGGACGACGTCTCACCTTTTAACTTCGGGCGTTCTCACGAGGAACGCTGGAGCACGCTAAAGTCAGGCGGAACGCCGCTGCCCCTGCGGCACCGGCGCGACTGTGAGCGAATGCCCCAGCGGAAAACCCGCGCGCCAAGTGAGCCACAGCGATTGCGAACCGCTTAGTTTGGAGTTCAGTTCGGTGAGGCGCGTCTTTCGTTCCGCGTCGATCCTTTGGATCCAAACTGCAACCGCGGAAGAATCGAGACGCGCCGCATCCCGGCGAATCATGGCGCGCAACACATCGAGATCGTGCACTTCGCCGAGCAGGTCCTGAAGGCGCTTAAGATCCTCCGCCCAAACTTCGTAGCGGCGCGGCAAGAAGTTGTCCACAACATATCGGAAGCGCTTGATTGCGATGCGCAGACGATGCCAGGCGGCGCTGCTGCGTTTGCGTCGAGCTTCCTGGTAAAGCCCGGCGGCGTGGTTGAGGCGCGCGAGCGCGAGGCGCTGAAACACGACGCTTTCAAGCGGGAAAAAGTACGCCTTCGGACCGAGCTTGCGAGTTAACTTTTTCCAGTCCCTGCGATCGAAGGCGTCTAAAGCTTTTGCGGCGGCCTCACGGCAAGCTTTTTCGCGTCGCGCCAGCAGCCGAAACATGTGGCGGCGGACGGGGTCGCGCGCTAGGCCGAGCCGTTTAAGCCAGATGACCATCACTTGCGCATCGCGAAGTTCCCCGAGCGCATGAAACATCGCCCCGCTGGCTTTTTTCAGCTTTCGCCAGCCGGGGCTGGGATTCACTTCGCTGAGTGCATCGGCCATGGTGCGGCAGCGGCGGATAGCGACCCGCAAATCGTGAATGTCATCAATATCGAAACCGCGCGGCACCTTTGCGGCGCGATCTACGACGCGGTTCATCCATTCCTCAAGCCCAATCGGCTTGGCGGCAATGGTGCCTGGAATCGAGGTAACACTAGCCATCCGTAGGAAGTCCCTATTCAATCTGCGAGGGGGCGGGATGCAAACGACATTCTAGCGCGCACGCATTCGCTTTTCCAGCGCGGCTGGCCGATTCAGGGCAGGCAGAATAGCGGGGCGCGTTTAAGAGACGAAGGCACAGCCCACGCGCACCCGACCGCCCTCGATCGGCAACGCGTACGTCTTGCGCAACACCACGCGGACCGGCGGCAAAATCGGGACGTGCAGGACGGCGTTGAACTGCTGCGGCAGATCGTGCGGATGGTCGAACTGCAGCGCCACTCCCCCATAGCTAAGGTCGAGCACTTTCGCGGATTGCTGTTCGAGGTCGCTGAGAATTGCATGCGATTTCGTGCCAGCCAGCGAAACCCGTTCCCATTTGCGCTCCTGATGCGCGTGGTCGGGGGCTCCGCTTGGAGTTTTTGGTGAACCGGCAGCGGTGGGAGCTGCCTCCGGCTCGGCAGTCTTCGACGCGGGAGCCGGAGCCGCTTCGTTCTCCGGAGGCGGCGGCATGGGCGTGACGCGAGCGCCCTCGCGCGTGGCGTGCTTGAGTTCGTAGAGCCGCCGGTCTGCAGTTCCCAAGAGTTCACTCTTCTGTTCTCCATCCTGCGGATATACGGCAACTCCGAAGTCGACGGTTACAGAGATGTTCAGGTTCAACGGCGCGAGGTCAGACTCGTACTGCGAGCGAACGCGACGGCAAAGGGTGACCGCCTGCTCGGAATCGGTTTGCGGCAAGAGCAGCGCGAATTCGTCGCCGCCAATGCGAAACGCGAAGTCGGATGCGCGCAGCGTGGTGCGCAAGGTGGAAGCGACGAGCTGAAGGATGCGGTCGCCTTCGAGATGGCCGCGGCGGTCGTTCACTTCCTTCAGCTTATGCATGTCAAGAATCACCACGGCTAGCTGCTGGTTGTAGCGCTTGGCGCGAATGAGTTCTTTCTCGCAATACTCATCAAACAAGCGACGGTTGTAAAGGCCGGTAAGGGAATCGGTAGCTGCATTGACTTGGAGTTTCTTGAAATCGTCATATTCCACCAACACCGGCACGCGCAGAATGTTTGTGGATGAGAGAACGTCCACGATGACGATCTTCAGCGAAATGCGTCCGCCCAAGCGCTCGGACATTTGCTGCCGCCGCTGCAATATGCGGCGCCAATATTCATTACTTTGCGCGTCAGTGAGCTCGATTTGAGCGATGGTGCGAAAGAATTGACGCAGAAACTGTCCGCGCGGAGCTTCATCGAGACCCTCAAGGGTTTCGACGAGCAGGTCGAATACCGAGTCCTCCGCCGATGACTGCGGCTGAAATGCTTCGCCGGGCTGGGGCATTATTTTGAATGTCCAGAGTTATAGTAGCCTGCCCTAGACATCAGGGGCACCTGCGGGGGCGGCGAGACTCTAGCACGGATCAGTCCAATCCGTGAAATGAAAACCGATCGACGGAAATCGCCAACCATCTTTTTATCAGTGGTTTACGTGTGGAGCGATTCTGGGTTGAGGGGCGAGAGTGAAAAACTCTTCCACTTCGTAGGGAGAATACCTGCACCGGGATCGTTTCTACCCGGCTCTTAACCTCAGCCTATCGGCTTGAGAAACTCAACACCAATAAGATAGACGTCACCCGCCTCCTGCTGACGTTTTACTCGAGCTTGAATCGGAGGCATTCCGGCCGGCACCAGTGCGGATGACGTGATCGAGGGCGCGGGAATGGTCAGTGTGACTATGTCGTTTATTGTTAGCGGCCGCGGACAGGTGAGCAGTGCCCCAAGCGCGCTGACATCCAGACTCTTGGCAAGGTCTGTGAACTGATCGCGATGCGCGTCCCGCCCTCGAACGAAGAGAGGCACCTGCAAGTGCAGCCGCTGGGAGCGCCTGCGCTCCTCGCAAAAATTCGACGGGATCATTCGGTGCTCGACCAGATTTTCCTTGGTGCCCATTGGTACCCTAGTATTAGTACTTTCTTCCTGCCGACATGTATCAGCAACTATTCAACCGAATCACCCGTGATAACTAAGTCCATCTACATCAGCAGCTTATTAGTCGCGCAGGAAAATCAACAGCCCGGCCTGGGCGGTTCCACTGGTCCATTGATGCAATCAACTTCCGTGTATGTGCAAACCTAGGACGCATTTACCATTGACACCCCCTCAGCCCTTTGCGAGCATACCTTTCCGCGGGCAGATTCTCTCCCAGCTCATCACGAGAGTCTTTTTCTGCAAGTGCCTGTACGGGTCCTCGATGGGAGGGTGGGTTGTCAAGAAGTGGCACGGCCGAAAAGCCGGCGTCTGCGCAGATCAACTTTCAGTTGATCGCCAGCCTGTTGGACGCCGTGGACCGACCGCTTTTAGTGGCGGAGCGTACCGGGCAATTGCTATTCAGCAATTTGCACGCTCAAGACGCGCTGCACGCCCGAGGTATTCCATTCAAGCCTGAGTTGAATCTTTTCCACGATATCCTGGGCGTGGACCGCAAGAAAATTCTGGAACAACTTGAAGCAGGCATCCACGAGGTAAATCTCACGGTCGAATCTTCCGCGGGCTCTGCTCGCGCCAGGGTGCGTTGGCTCCCGGAACCCGATTGGCTCGCCGTTTACATGGAACTCCCCATGGCAGAACCGCCCGGCGACGAAGCGGAGATGCGGGAGACTGTTCAGTCTCTTCTGCAAGAGCGAGAGGCTACGTACCGAAATTTGCTGGCCGCGTATTTGCGCTTACAAGAGGCAAACCGGCAGAAAACGGTCTTTCTCGCTTCGGCAGCGCACGAATTGAAAACGCCGCTGGCAGTGATGAAAGGCTATTACGACATGCTCCTTTCCGGCTCTCTCGGAAAGGTCAGCCAGCGGCAGCGGGATATCTTGCAGGAATCAAAAGAGAGCTGCGACCGGCTGGTGCGCCTGGTATCGATGTTCCTGAACTATTCGGCGCTCGAGAGCGGCAAGCTCGTCTTGCAGCTACACGACAACGATCTGAGCGATTGCATCAACGATATGACCGGGCGATGGCGAGATGCCTACCAGCGCGCGCACGTTGAACTGGAGATTGACGTCGACGACGACTTGCCGACCTTCAATTTCGATTATCAGAAGGTGCAGCAGTGCATGGTCAATCTGCTCGATAATGCCCTAAAAAATACTCCGGCAAACGGGCGAGTTACGCTGCGTGCCAGGACACATTTTTGGGAAAGGCGCACGGCGGAGGCTTCTCCTTCCGAAGAGCGTCGTCGCGGCATAGCCACGCGCCCGAACAGCGTTCTGGTGTCCGTCACCGATACTGGCAACGGCATCGCGGCCGAATTTCATCAGGAAATTTTCGAGGAGTTTGTCCGGGTGGATCCTTCTTCATCCGGAATGGGCTTGGGATTGGCGATCACCAAGCGGTTAATTCAAGCACACCGCGGCAAAATCTGGGTGGATAGTGAGCCGCGGCGCGGCAGCACTTTTTCGTTTCTTCTGCCGATTTTCGTGGAATGAGCATCACGAACGAACTCTAGTTTTTCAGGGATAATTGATGGCAAAAAAAGAGAAGATCCTGGTGGTCGACGATGAACCGAGTATCCGGAAATATCTCCAAACGCTTTTGGAAGTGGAAGGCTTCGCGGTGGAGACGGTTTCCAGCGGCAAAGAGGCGTTGCAGCGCATCGGCTCCGGCGAGCGACCGAATTTCGTGATCCTCGATGTGCTGATGCCGGAGATCGATGGTATCGAGACATTGCGGCAACTGATGCAGATCGACCGCGGGCTCAACGTCATCATGCTCTCGTGCTCGAACGAAGTGAACACGGTGGTTGAGGCGATTCGCATCGGCGCGATGGATTATCTCACCAAGCCATTCGAGAAACCGGAACTCGATGCGGCGCTGTTGAAGTGCCGCCAGAAGCAGGAGCTTCGAGCCGAAAACGAAGCGCTCAAGGAATATTGCGAGGCGCTGACCGAGGACATTTCGTTCCTCGCCGCCAGCCCGCAGATGCTCAAAATTCGCCAGCAGATTTTGCAGATTGCGCCGGTGGACGTTCCCATCTTCATTAGCGGCGAAAGCGGTGTGGGAAAAGAAGTGGTCGCGCGCATGATTCATCTGCGCTCCACGCGCCGCCAGCAGCCCTTTATTAAGGTGAACTGCGCGGCGCTCCCGGGCGAATTGCTGGAATCGGAACTCTTCGGATACGAGCAGGGCGCCTTCACCGGCGCCGTGCGCGCCAAGCCCGGAAAATTTGAGCTGGCCAACCGCGGCACAATTTTCCTGGACGAAATCGCCGAAATGGCTCCGCATCTTCAGGCCAAACTGCTGCACGTATTGCAGGATGGGCAGTATTCGCGCCTCGGAGCCCGCGCGGTGGTCAACGTGGACGTGCGCGTAGTCGCCGCAACAAACGTCGACGTGAAAGAAGCGATGCAGTCCGGCAAGTTCCGCGAAGATTTGTATTACCGGCTCAACGTGCTGTCGATCCACATTCCGCCGCTACGCGAACGCATCTCGGAGATCCCGCTGCTTTTCCGCCATTTCCTGGTGAAATACAGCGAAAAATATCAGAAGCAGGCGCCTGAACCTTCCCAGCACCTCTTGGAAGCGGCGGTGCGCTATTCGTGGCCGGGAAATTTGCGCGAGCTGGAAAACTTCATCAAGCGCTACGTGATATTGGAAGATGACGAAGGCAGCCTGCGCGAACTTCTGGAGATGGCCAGCCAGCAGCACGTCGCGCCGAGTGAAGCGGCGCCCGCGCCCAAGGAACAAGGGCTGAAGGCCCTGGTCCGCGGTTTGAAAGACGAAGCGGAAATGGAAGCAATCGCCAACGCGCTCGATCGCACCAACTGGTGCCGCAAAGATGCGGCGCGGATGCTGGGCATCAGCTACAAAGCGCTGCTCTATAAAATGCGGCAATTTAATCTCGATGCAGGGCGCGGCGCGCGCTCTGCGGCGGCGCGCGCCGCGGCGCGTGAAGCGGTGGCCAAAGAAAAGGCGCCGGAGCCTGCGCCGACGCCGGCGGGTGTTCGCACCTCGTAATCGCGCAGCTTGTTCCAAAGATGGCCGCGCGCGAACAAGCGCTATTTTTTGCGCTCAGCCTTTGGTGATTTGCGCGCGCGTCGGCGAAAGTCGCACGCGACGTTTTCAGCTATTCTTCTCGTTTTCCTTCTTCCGTAGTCAACCTACCGGAGTCTCGCAGCATAGGATCGCGACGGACAGCCTTTTCCGCTCCGGTGAAAAGAGTTGCATATCTAGAGCACATTCAATCAAATAGCACTATCCAATTTCGGTTTGTTTGTTCTAGTATCTCCGCGAACTAGGCGACGCGTTGGGGCCTATCGCGTGTGTAGCGCAAGCAACTGCCTGTACCATACGAAACGCATTTGAAATCGGCGGCGCTGTGTTCAAAGGACTTGTTTGGCGGCCGGACGTTTTTCGGCTGATGTAGGGTGCCGGACGAATCTCGGCGTGCGTGGCGATACGTGGTCGACAGAAAAACGACTTGGCTTTGGTGCAGCGATTGCTCGTTTCAGCCGATGGGGAATCCTCTACACTGCAACTTAGCCCACAAGGAGCAGCAGGGATGACGGAGCGTCGGACAGCGCGGCGGTACGATTTATCTCTTCCAGTAAATGTTCGCGTGCCGATTAGCCGCGAGCCCAAGCCGCAAAGTGGCCGGACACGGGACATTTCAACCCGCGGCGTCTACTTCACCGTCCAAAATGATTTGGCTCCAGGGACGGAGTTGGATTTCACCCTCACGTTGCCCGCGGAAATTACTCGCGGATCGGAAGTGTTTGTGCGCGCCCACGGGCGTGTTGTGCGCGTGGACAAGCGCAGCGATGACGCCCACGAAAGCACTGGAGTGGCAGCGGTCATCGAACGCTACGACATCATTCGCGGCGAAGGTTCTCGACTGTAACGGGCACGGCCCGAAGATTCACGCGGCCGCCTAGCCTTTGGTTTCCCACGGCAGGGCCTCCATATAACTAAAGTTCGGTCCACCGTGAACCGGAGGATATCCACTCTCGCCCGGTTCGCGCACTCCTGAGTTGGGAAGAGCCGTTCTCCCAAATGCCAACCGTTTACACGAATGTGACTTCCCTCCGCAGTTCCGGCTTGGCCCCTCTGCCCGGTTCCCTGACGCAATCCCCACTGTAAACTTCTGGTACTAGAGTACTTACCTCCGGGAAACGCTCCAATGGACGGCCCGTTTCGCCGCGCGGCAAGTGCGTCGTTTTGGTTCGCGATGTGCATTGACGAAGGCAGCGCGTCAATGGGCCAGTGTCAGCTCGGATTTTCGAGCTCGGGTCAAAGACAACCAAATGGCATCAGTCGTCCAATCGAAAATAGTATCGCCGTCGCATTCTTCGGATCTGCCTCCGGAGCAGCTGTTATTCGGCCCGCCGGACTCGATGAGTTCGGTCCGTCGGAAAGTGGATCGAACCGCCGGCCTAAACGTCCCGATTTTGATTCTCGGTGAAAGCGGCACGGGCAAAGAGGTCCTGGCGCGCTACGTTCACAGCCTGTCTCCCTGGCGCGACGGGCCATTTGTGAAAGTGAATTGCGCCGCCATTCCCGGTCCGCTGCTCGAAAGCGAGCTCTTCGGATATCAGAAGGGCGCGTTCACCGGCGCTACTACCGCTAAGCCGGGACGGATTGAAGCTGCACAGGACGGAACTCTTTTTTTGGACGAAATCGGCGAGTTGGACGGAACCTTGCAAGCGAAATTGCTCCACGTCTTGCAAGACGGCGTTTTCACACGTATCGGCGACTTCGCAGAAAAACAGATGGATGCGCGCGTGATCTGCGCCACCAATCGCGAACTGCGGCACGAAATCGGAATCGGTGCGTTTCGCGCGGACCTCTTTTATCGGATCAACGTGATTAGCGTTCACCTGCCTCCACTGCGCGACCGCCGCGACGACATTCCGCAGCTTGCGGAATATTTTCGCCAGCGTTTTAACCAGCGCTTCCAACGCGATGCCGCCCCAGTTTCCCAAGAGGCCTTGGAGCAGTTGCGGGCCAGGCGCTGGCCCGGAAACGTGCGCGAGTTAGAGAATTGCATAGCCCGCTACGTGGTTCTTGGGTCCGAAGACGCGCTGTTTGCGGACAATCCCGAGAAAACGGTGTCCAAGCCATCGTTCGTGGTCCAACCGGGCGGCACCATCCCGCTGAAGCATCTCGCCCAACAGGCCACCCGCCGCATGGAGCGTGAGGTCATTCTCAAGGTCCTGCAAGCCAACCACTGGAATCGCCGCAAAACCGCCGAGGCGCTAAAAATCAGCTATCGCGCGCTTCTCTATAAAGTGCGGCAGGCTGGATTGCCTTCCAAACGCCCGCGCAACAAGCCCGGCATCGGCCTTCCCATGGCTGCGGAATCGTCTTCCACGGCAGACTAACGTCTTCGTCCGGATACCGCCAAGGCCGTTTCATAGAGGCCTAGTACCTGGTTTGAAATCACCCCCTCGCGTCTCTGTTGCCCGCGCCTTTTAGTTCGGCTAGCCTGATCCCAGCATGGGCAAGAACGGTAAGCATAATTTGAGGGTCTGCCTGCTTTCGCCGCATCCGATGGTCTTGAACGAGTTTCATCGGCTGCTCGAGGATTCTGGCTTCCAGATCACCTCCAAGCAGCTGGATTCTATGCTTGCGCCAGACCTGCGAAATCTGGACGTGCCACGGGCCGCGGTTTATGTGGTGGACGCGCATGCCGCTCGCCAGGCCACGGGAGTGCTGCTGGGCAACATCTTGGAGCAGAATAGCAGCGCGCGTCTGCTGGTGGTCGGCGACCAGCTCAAGGAAGCCGATAGCTACGCTTTGCTGCGCCAAGGTGTGAAGGGAATTCTGACCTACGCCGAAGCGCGCGAACAGCTGCCACGGGCGCTGCCGCAAGTGGCTTCCGGAGGCATCTGGGTTCCGCGGCCGGTTCTTTCGCGGTTTGTGGACTCGATCTTGACCGGGCGGCAAGCGCGCCGGCTAAACCCCGATTCCACCAGCGACCTGAGTCAGCGCGAGCAAGAGGTGCTGACTGGCCTGCTTGAAAACTTGGCCAACAAAGAACTCGCGCAGAAAATGAAAATTTCCGAGCGCACTGTCAAATTCCACGTTTCGAATTTGCTGGCCAAATTCGGTGTGCGCCGCCGGGCTGATTTGATTCTGCTCTGCTATCAGCGCCGCGCTGGCGTATAGCTTCGGCCGGTTCGCTACCTTTCCCTTCCCTTATTTCGGCGCTTTCCGATCCATACGGTCGTCGTCGCATTCCCCGATTCCGGGCCGATCCGCTGCTATAATTCGAATCTGATGTTGGCGAATTGAAACCTACCCGGATGACTACCTTTTCCATCCACAATTTTGGTTGCCGCGCCACCGAAGCGGACGCCGCCGCGTTGCGCCGCGAGCTCTTGGCGCGAGGATTCCCGCAGGCGGAGGAAGATGCTGCGGCCGATGTGATCGTGCTCAACACGTGCACGGTCACCGCCGCAGCCGATTCGCAGGCGCGCGAAGCCGTGCGCAAACTTCACCATGCGAATCCCGCCGCGCAAATTATCGTTACCGGCTGCTACGCGCAGCGCGCGCCCGAGGAAGTCGCGTCGATGGCAGGTGTGGCGTGGGTAATTGGGAACTCGCATCAATCCGAGATTCCACGGCTGATCGCCGAATCGACATCGCCGTTGATGAAGTCTGTAGCGCCTGATAGCAACGCTGGCGCATCGCTGTTTCCCACCCAGCCGGCGACCAATGATTTCGTTCCGTTAGCACAGATCGCTGACGACGAGATGTCGCTCGCCCACAGGCCTGCCAAGACTCTGACCGGCGACATCTTTGCGCAAACGTCCGTGCAAATCGCCCCTGCCGGACTTCTCGCTGGCGATCGCACGCGCCCGATCCTGAAAATCCAAGACGGCTGCAACAACCGCTGCTCCTATTGCGTGATTCCATTCGTGCGCGGGCGGAGCCGAAGTTTGCCTCCGGAAACCGTGGTCGACGAAGCGCGGCAGCTCCATGTGGCGGGTGCGAAAGAGATCGTACTGAGCGGAATCAATCTCGGCGGTTATGGCCGAGATCTCGCACCGCGGACGTCGCTGCCGCACCTCGTCAAGCGAATTCTGGTCGATACTGACGTGGAACAGATTCGCTTCAGCTCGATTGAGCCACAGGACGTGACGGAAGATTTCGTTACGCTCGTCGCCGGATCGGAGCGGCTGGCGCGGCATTTTCACGTGCCACTACAGTCCGGATCGGATCGTGTGTTGCGCGCTATGCATCGCTGGTACCGGGCGGAACATTATGCGCAGCGAATCGAGCTGATTCGCCGGCTGCTGCCCGGTGCTGCGATTGGCGCGGACGTGATCGTGGGATTCCCCGGCGAGAGCAACGAGGATTTTAGGGCCACGCGCGAATTTGTCGAGCGGCTTCCGTTCACCTATTTGCATGTGTTTTCATTTTCCTCCCGGCCGGGGACGGCTATGCACGACACTGGCGAGCCGGTGGCGCAATCCGTGATCCGCGAGCGCGCTCGTGAATTACGAGCGCTCGGCCAGAGAAAAACTGCGGAATTTCGCGCGTCGCAGGTTGGCAAGGCCCTTCGGGCTCTAACGCTGAACCGCCATTGTGACGATTGGACGGAGGCGCTTACGGGAAATTATCTGAAGGTGCGCATCGCCGGCGTCCGTCCAGCGAATGAGTGGCATGAAGTCCGTATCACTGCCGACGCCCCCGAACCCTCCGATCCGCTTAATTCTCGAAAATAACCTGCGCCAGAGCCAGGTTGCCGCTGTGCGTGATGGAGAGCGAAATGTTGCGGACGCCCATGCGCTCGGCAAACTCGCGGGCCACGCCGGTGAGGTGCAGCGTGGGTTTGCCGCTCGCCTCGCGCGTTACCTCGATATCGCGCCAGCGAATGCCATGCCGCCAGCCGGTGCCGAGCGCTTTCATGGCCGCTTCTTTGGCAGCAAAGCGCGCGGCGTAGCGCTCGTAGCGGTTCTTGTATCTTTCGCAGTATTCCATTTCGTCGGGCGTGTACAGCCGGTTGAGAAACGTCGCGCCGTAGCGCACGATCGCACTTTCGATGCGGTCGACCTCAGCAATATCCAGCCCGAGCCCGACGATCATCAGCCTCTCCGGTGAAACGAGTCGAAAACGAAGCCCGGCAACAACTGTGCGCGCCGCGAGATTATACCTGACCATCCGACGAGGATGGTCATCCTGAGGACCGCCGGGTGGAGCGGTCTGAAGAATCTCCTCACTGAGCACCCTGGTGCCGAAGACGGCGAATTTGGCCGTACGAAGCGAAGGATCCTCTTCGACTCTGTGCCGGAACGGTGTCATCATGTTCGTATCGATGAGCACGATCACCGCGCCGAGCAGAAGTCGAGAAGGAGCGGCGCGCGGCTCCGCCAAAACCGGCTGGAAGCTGCGCCGCTCAGGCGGCCTGCAGATTTTAGAAGCCGCTCCGTTCGCGAGGCTTGACTGGCTGGTGCACGCCTTCAGCACGCGCGGTGGTGGCGCGAGCGAACTCGATTCTAGGCATCGAGCCGGTACTCTTCGGGGAACGCGACGCAAGCCGCAAGCGAGCGAATGCGTCCTGAATCTGGGCTTCGCCGATTGCGATGAGCGCGAGCGCGTCAGAGACAATCGCGAGAAATTCTTCCATGCGATCGGCGCCACGGATTTGCGGGCGATGACCTTGCGCCAAATTCACTCCGATATTCCGCATCGCGTCGAGACGCCACTCGCGAAATCAACGGATCCGGCGCAAGGCGATGCACTTTTCACTCGCGAGCGCGGTATCCTGCTCGCAGTTCAAACTGCGGACTGCGTTCCGATCCTTCTGGCGGATACGCGCCTGCATGCGGTTGCCGCGATTCATGCCGGATGGCGCGGCACTCTTCGCAGAATTGCGGCGAAAACCTTGGGCAGGATGCAAATGGACTTTGGCACGCATCCAGAGGACGTGATCGCCGCGCTGGGCCCGAGCATTGGCCGCTGTTGCTACGAGGTGGGCGAGGAAGTAGCGCGCGAATTTAACGCGCAATTCCCAAACGCGCGCGAATGGTTCGAGGGCCCGTTCGAGACGCTTGCGTCCGGCGAAAACGATCCGAATTGGCTGCCCTGGCTCACTATGAAGCCGCCCGGCCATGCGCCGCCGCCGCTCCGCGTGAATCTCGATCTGATCGCCGCGAATCGCGCAATCCTGGCCGAAGCTGGCGTGCCTGTCGCGCGGATATTTTCATCCGATTTGTGCACGGCGTGCCGCACCGATCTCTTCTTCAGCTATCGCCGCGAACAAGCCACCGGACGCATGATGGCGGTAGTTGGCATCCGCTAGCCCCAGCAAATCGACTGTGGTTTTACGGTGACGAACTGCCGAGGCCGCATGCGCCGGACCCCGTATGAACATCTGGACCGCGTGCGAAGTACGGCGGCGCCGCCGCTGTTTCAGCGAAACGGCGATCAAACGAACCGACGAAACGTGGACCACGTTATGTGCGCGGTTCGTCCTGCGCGACTTGCGCTGCCGCAAGCGTCGCTTCCGAAAGCGCCAATTGCCCGCAGGCAGCCATCACGTCCTGCCCGCGCGAATCGCGCACGAACGTAAGCACGCCCTTCTCGACGAGAATCTTCTGAAATTCCTCAACGCGCGAGCGCTCCGGCCGATGGAACGGCAGCGCGCCGGGATTCCACGGAATCAGATTCACCTTCGCGCGGACGCCCGATAGCAGCCGAACCACGCGGCGAGCATCCTCCGGCGAATCGTTGAAGCCGCCCAGCAGGACGTACTCGAAGAGCAGCCACTCGCGTGTCTTCAGCGGGAATTTGCGGCAAGCCTCCAAAAGCTTCTCGAGGGGATACTTGCGATTGATCGGCATGATCTGGTCGCGTTGTTCATTTGAAGAAGCATTCAGCGAAATGGCCAGATTCGGCCGAACTTTTTCCTGTGCCAGCCGCTCTATTCCTGGAACGATCCCGCTGGTCGAAAGCGCCGCATGCCGAGGCGCGATAGCCACGCCTTTCGGGTCGAGCAAGATCCCGAGCGCGGCGATTACGGCGTCGTAATTCAGCATCGGCTCGCCCTGGCCCATCAGCACGATGTTCGTCTGCGGCTTCAGCGCCGCGCGATTGTCTTCCAGCGCGACGAGCACTTCGCCCACGATTTCGCCCGCCGCCAAATTGCGCACCAGGCCCAAAGTCGCCGTCAGGCAAAATCGGCAATCGACAGCGCAGCCCGCTTGCGTCGAAATGCAAATCGTCTGGCGATTTTCCTCGGGCATGAACACCGTTTCGATGTTGGCCTGCTTCGGAGTTCGGCCGCTCGCCGGACCTCTCGTCGCTCCGCCCGCGGTCTGCAGATCGAGCGCCAGCACGTAACGCACCGTGCCATCCGACGAAAGATGCCGCCTCACGATTTTCGGCATCGCAATGGTCGCTTCGCGCGCCAGCTTCTCGCGCAGCGCCGCCGGCAAACTGGTCATTTCCGCAAAGTCAAATTTCCTCTCCGCGTAAAGCGCGTGATAAATCTGCGTGCCTCGGTAGCCGGGCTCGCCCAGCACCTCCACGAATTCCCGCAATTGCGCTGCAGGTAAACCAAGCACATTCACGGGCGCCGTCGATTGTTCGGAAGTCATATCCAAAGTCGAATCGAGCTTCCATTTTACCACCGCGGCACGTACCGGCGCTCGAACGCGCCTCGGCCCAAGAAACCGCTTTGCCGGGCCGAAATGACTTTGCCGCGGCTCCGTGCGAGAATGGCTGTAGACATGGTGAGAAGAACAAACGCGCCGCAGAAAGAAACGCTGCCCAACGGGCTGGTGGTCCTCACGGAGCCGATGGATCACGTCCACTCGGTTTCTGTGGGCGTCTGGCTGCGCTCCGGTTCGCGTCAGGAACCGCCCGAGTTGAACGGCATTTCCCATTTCGTAGAGCACATGGTTTTCAAAGGGACGGCTCGACGCACCGCCGAAGAGATCGCGCGCGAGGTGGATTCCATCGGCGGCATGTTGGACGCTTTCACTTCCAAGGAAATGGTCTGCTTCAACGCGCGCGTGCTGGATGAGCATTTGCCCCGCGTGTTCGAAATTCTCGCGGACCTGGTGCTGGAGCCCAATTTCGCGACGGAAGATATCTCCCGCGAACAATCCGTGGTCCTCGAAGAAATTCGCATGACGCAAGACAATCCCGAGGATCTAGTCCACGAACTTTTCGCCGAGCATTTCTGGAGCCCGCACGCGCTGGGAAAACCGATCCTTGGCACGGCGGAAACGGTATCCGCCTTTACGCGCGACTCGGTGCAGGACTGGTTCCGCAGCCAATATGCGCCGAATCGGCTGGTGATCACTGCTGCGGGTCATCTGACGCATTCGCAGATGGTCGATCTGGTTGCCGCGCGCTTCTCAGGACTGGCGCCTGCGCGATCGGCGCTCCCGGACACCGCGCCTGCTGCCGCTCCGCACATCACGCTGCGCACCAAGCGCGAACTCGAACAGGTTCACATCTGCCTAGGGGTTCCGGCGCTGCCGGCTACCGATCGCCGCCGCTTCGCCGTCTCCGTGCTCAACAATGTCCTCGGCGGCGGAATGTCTTCGCGGCTGTTCCAGAACATTCGCGAGCGGCAAGGCCTGGCCTACGCCATTTTCAGCGAGATCAGTTCGTACCACGATGCCGGTGTGCTTTCCGTGTACGCGGGAACTTCGATTGAAACCGCCGAGCAGGTCGTCCGCTCCGTGCTCGCCGAATTTCGCCGGTTCAAGGACGAGCTGCTTGATGCCTCCGAACTTCGCCGCGCGAAGGATCATTTGAAGGGCGCCACGCTGCTGGCGCTGGAAAGCTCCGGCCAGCGCATGTCGAGCTTGGCGCGCAATCACCTCTATTTCAATAAACAGTTCACGCCAGAAGAACTAATCGAGATGCTCGAAGCGGTCACCGTCGATGACGTTCAGCAGGTGGCTCGCGAATTCTTCCGGCCAGAGCGCTTGGCCGCGTCGGTGGTAGGCAATCTGAACGGATTCGCGCTCACCCGCGAGCAGCTCGCGTTCTAAGACTTCCCTTTTTCTTGCGCACTCAAGCTAACCAATTGCCATTGGCCCGTGCTTTCAGTACCATCCGTCTCGCAAGGAGACGCGAATGATCAAGATCAGCGTGTATTACCCCAACAGCGCAGGCGTGAAATTCGACATGAACTACTACGTGAGTAAGCATCTGCCCATGGTCCAGAAGAAAATAGGTCCGGCACTCAAGGCCGTCGCGGCCGAACAGGGTGTTGCTGGCGGAGCGCCAGGCTCGCCAGCACCTTACGTCGCGGTTGGGTACCTCACGTTCGATTCGGTGGAGGCGTTCCAGTCCGCGTTCGCGCCTCACGCCGAATCCATCATGGCCGACGTGGCTAACTACACGAACGTTCAGCCAGTGATCCAGATCGGTGAAGTGAAGCTCTAGATCAAGCGCCCGGACCCACCGAAAGCGGCGGTAGCTTCTCTGTACTGACTTCGGCCGCGGAAGCCTCAGGTTCCATCCTTGGGGGCGGTATGAGGTATGCCAACCCCCTGTTATCCCCTTCGTCACCACACCTGCGCCGCCTCGTAGAACCCCTTTTTGCCGCGTGCTAACCTTTCCGATTGAGTCGCAGCTGTGTGCAGGATGCAACCCTTCCTAGCCAGAGGCGACCGGGGACGCGGGACCGTCGATGGCCTTCAACAAGAACAAGGCGCTTGAAAACGCGCTGAAGTACCTAAGCCAGGGCAAGCCTGCCCAGGCCATCGCCGAATATCAGCAAATTCTCCGGCACGACGGGAAAGATCAAGCCACGCTGATGACCGTGGGCGATCTTTTCGCCCGCCAAGGCGACATGCCGCAAGCCGTCGAGTACTTTGAGCGGCTGGCGCAGGTCTACCTAAATGACGGGTTCAATAGCAAAGCCATCGCAATTTACAAGAAGATCGCCAAGCTGGCGCCCAACGAACTCGCGCCGCTCGAGCGTCTGGCCGACCTGTACGTGCAGCAAGGCGTTCTCAGCGAAGCGCGCCCGCTCTTTCTACAAATCGCGGAAGCGCACCTGAAGGCGAACCACGCGTCAAAAGCTGTGGAGGTCCTCAACCGGCTGCTGGAAGTGGAGCCGGATAACCCGCGCGTGCAGATGCGCCTGGCCGAGCTTTACAACGTGATGGGCCAGAAAAAAGAAGCGGCCCACACTTATTTCAATTACGCGCAGCGCTTATTCGAGCGCGCGGAAACCGACGAAGCGCAGAAGTTGATCGTTCGCGCCATTGAACTGGAGCCGCAAAATCCCGCCATGCTCCTGCTGGAAGCGAAAATCCTTCATTTGGCGAATAAGCCCGACAAAGCCCTCGCCGTGCTCGCGAAGCATCCGGAAGCCGACGCGGGCGGCGAGGTTACCAATCTGCTCGTCGATTGGGAACTGGCCGCCGGGCATTTCGAACGGGCCGCTGACCGCGCCCGCAACCAGCTGTTGCGCGGAAGCAGCCATATCGGGCTTTTGCAAAAGGTATTGGATCATCAGATCGAGAACGGCCATGCCGCCGAAGCGCTGCCTCTTCTGGCGGAAATGCGCGAGCCCTCGATCGAGGCGGGCGAGCAAGAAAAGTTCGCGAGGGCGCTTGCGGCCGTCACCGAGAAAGTTCCCGGAAATCTCCAAGCGCTCGAAATGCTGGCGGATTTCAGCCGGCACACCAGCGACCCATTCCAACTGAATTCCGCGCTGAGCGGTTTGGTTGACGCGTATAGCGCCAAAGGCGACTACCCGCGCGCCGAGGAAGCCCTGCAGGAGCTGATCGAGAAGAATAAGGGCGACGAACGGCTTCAGGAGCGGCTCGCGCAACTGCGCGCTCGCGCTGACGGAAAAGTTCCGGAGCCGCCCGTGGTAGTTGAACTGGCAGCGCCCGTGTCCATCCCAATGGCCTCGGACGATCAGCTCGCATCGATCTTTGAGGTACCCAAAGAGGCCGAGCCTGAACGCGAAACGCAAGGCGCCAATGCGATTCCTGAAGAGCCGCTGGATGACGAAACGCAACTCTACATCGCGCAGGCGCTCACGGACGTCGACTTGTTTTCAAGCTACGGTTTGACGCAAAAAGCCACCGTGCTCCTGGAAACTGTTTTGGAAAAGGCGCCGCGGCACACGCCCACGCTCGAACGCCTGCTCGATCTTTACGTGGGCGCCGGGAATAACCGCCGAACCGCCGAATTAGCCGCGCAACTCGAGCGGATTCATCTTCAGCGCGACGACAGCGTTAACGCCGAGCGCTTCACCGAGATTCGCGAACGATATGAAAAGCTCGCAGGCCTGACGAAAGAAGATTTGCAGGCCGCAGCCGCACCTCCGCCTCCAGCAACAGCTGCGCAACCGCCCGCCGCGGTATCCTCTGCGGGGCCGGTCGCGCCTCAAGAGATGCAAGTTCCGCCCGCGCAGACGCCCGAAGTTCCGGCAGTCGACACATCCGCCCCGGCGCCAGTCGAATTCGAGATTTCCGTCTCTCCCGCCGAGGCCGAAGCTCCTGCGGAGGAAATCACTGTTCCCGCACCCGAGCCGCAGCTCTCCACAAAGCCTGTGACCGCTCCGACCGAAGAAGTGGACCTTTCCGACGAGTGGGAAGCGATGGTGCAGGAAGTCTCGGAACCTGCAACAGCGCCCGACGTGGTTCCGCAGGAAGTTGCTCCAGAGCCTGTGACGCCGAGCGTTCCGGCGCACGGTGCTGCCGCTCCCCCGGCGGCGCAGCCCGACCTCGCGCCAGAGCCACAACCCGAAGCAGAGCTGGAGTTTGCGGCGATGCCACTAGAGGAAGAAGGAAGCGCAGAGGAACCGCCAATCGAGCTGGTCCTCGAACCCGCGCAAGAAGCTCAAGAAGCCGAGGTTCTTGCGGAAGCTCCCCAGCCCGGCGGGGAAATCGAGCTCGAGCTGACTCTGCAGCCGGCGGCATCGAACGGCGATTCTCCAAATCCGAAGACCGCTGACGATTTCCTAAGCGAGCTGAATGCCGAACTGGACGCGATGGAACCACCCGCGCATCCAGCGCCTGAGCCCGCAGCGCCAAAGGCCGCGGCATCGAAACCGGCCCTCCCGAAAGCCACAGCTCCCGCTCCTGCTAATGTGCCGGCGGCGGTGACGAAAGAGCCGAAGCAGCCCGTTCGCACCGCGTCGAAAGAAATTGCTCCAAGCGCGCCGCCGCGCGTGCCCGCGTCCACTCCGGTCGCGACAAGGCCGCCCGAACCGGTCGCTCCGCCGGTTACCGTTGCCACAGCATCCAGCGCTCCGCCTGATCCGTCTCCCGAGAGCCTGAATCAACTCGCGGAGGTTTTTCAGGAATTTCGTAACGAGCTCGGCGAAATGCCCGATGAGGATGAAGATCTCGAGACGCACTACAACCTCGGCATCGCCTACCGCGAAATGGGGCTGCTTGACGAAGCCATCGGCGAATTCCAGAAAGTGGCCCAAGCCGTCCAGCGCGGAAAGCCTTTTGCATATTCCATGAACTGCGCGGCCATGCTGGCCCTGTCGTTCATGGATAAAGGCGAGCCCAAGATCGCCTCCATGTGGTACGAGCGCGCCCTGAAAACTCCCGGCCTCGATCAAGACGCGGTTCTCGCGCTGCGCTACGATCTCGGACTTTCTCTGGAATCGGCCGGCGAATCGGCATCAGCGCTCGATCATTTTCGCCAGGTATACGCGATGAACATCGACTATCGCGACGTGGCCGATCGCATCGCCATCCTGCAAAAACACTAGAATCGCGGGCCGCGCCGCTTTTCGCGTCTCCGTGACCGGCGTTGCGCAAATCTTTCCTCTCAGCCTCCTGTTGCCACTCCGCCGCGAATCTCACATAATTTGAGTACGATGATCAAGCGTATGGGGTTGGCTTTGTTGGCGCTGGTGTGGCTGGCGCTGGGGATGGTTCTGATCCTCGTTCCGTGGCTCGATCTCTGGCAGACCAATTATTTCGCTTACGCCTATCCCTCTCTCGGCTCGGTGATGACCAGTCCCTATGTGCGTGGCGCTGTCACCGGCCTGGGCGTTTTGGACGTGCTGCTGTCGCTCGAATCGCTTCGCCAGTGGACGTCCACCGTCGCTACCCGCAGCTGAAATGCCGCCCGCCAGTGGATCGAACTCTCCGATCGTCTGTTACGTAACCGATCGCAAGGCCCTGGGAGACAACAACCGTTTCGAGCGGCTGATCGCCACGATCCGCACTGCCGTTGCTGCCGGCGTGGATTGGGTGCAAATTCGAGAAAAGGATCTTGCCGCGCGCGACTTGCTCGCGCTCGCCACAGCCGCAGTTTCTGCCGCGCAAGAAAATCGCAAAGATCCGACGGCTCGATCGCGTGTAATCGTAAATGATCGCCTGGATGTTGCTCTAGCCGCAAGCGCGGCGGGCGTGCACCTGGGCCGCAATTCAATTCCCGTGGCACAGGTGGCCCGATGGCGCAGCGCTGATGAAGTTCGTTCGGAATTTCTGATTGGCGCCTCGTGCCATGATATCGACGAAGCGCGCCAAGCGGAAGCCCAAGGTGCGAACTACATTTTTTTCGGTCCTGTGTTTGACACCCCGTCGAAGCGACCGTTCGGAGCGCCGCAGGGAATCGCGCGATTGGCGGAAGCGTGCCGGGCGATGCGCATTCCCGTGATCGCGATCGGCGGTGTAGACGGTGAAAACGCGGCAGAATGTTTGGGCGCCGGAGCCGCGGGAATCGCAGCCATTCGTTTTTTCCAGGGACAAAACGGCGCAACGCTGGCAGAAACAATCGCTAAGTTGCGGCAGTAGGCCGCACTTCATCTAGGCGCTAAGCCAGCGGCCGATCGGTTCGCAGCCTTCCACGTGGTCGCAAATCACTTTGATCACCGCGGTGATGGGAATGGCGAGGATCAGCCCCATCGCGCCCCACAGCCAGCCCCAGAAAAGAAGCGACACCGTGAGCGCCATGGCATTTAACCTCACGCGCCAACCCACCAGCGCCGGAACTAGCAGGTTCGCGGCAATGATGTGAAAAAACGTGAGCATAGCGAAAATGCCGATGAACGGCCCTACCGAATGAAATTGTTTCAATCCCACCAGCAGCGGCGGAATCCAAGACATCACCGCACCCAGGTACGGCACCATGTTGCATAAGCCCGACACCAGGGCCACTAAGAACGGAAAGTCCAGGCCAAGCCCCCAGAAAAACGCCCAGCTGGCCAGCACCAGAAGCAGAGCCACTAACACGGTGCCGGCCAGATAACTGCGCAGGACGTGGGTCACGTCCGTAAGCGTGTCCTTCGCCTGCGTGCGCTTATCGATCGGGAACAATTCCATCGTCGCGTGCCACACTTGTTGCTTCGCCGCCAGCATGAAGAAAACGAGAAAGGGCATAAAAGTGATGGCGAACAGGAAAGAGTAGAGCGAGCTCAAGCGGCCGAGAAGCGCGTCGCGCAACGGATTCGACTCCGAGATGGTCAACACGCGGCCCACGTGCGGCGTGGGCGGCGTGATTTCGGAAAGGTGCATTTCCAGCATCTTCAGCCTTGCATCGACCGCTTCTACGGCCGAGCGAAGCGGCGCGCGGTACTGTGGCCAGTCGCGGCCAAACTGATCGAAGCGCTCGATCAGCGTCCAGCCGAGACCGGCAACCAGCGCCACCGAAAGCAGCACGATCAACAGCGATCCAAGCGCGCGCGGAATGTGAATGCGTTCCAGCCACGTCACCACCGGATCGAGGAAGTAGGCCATCAGCACCGCCATTAGCAGGGTGACCAGCACCGTGGACGCCCAATAGCAAAAAGCGATCACGATTCCGGCCGCGATGATTCGCGCGCTGACGGATCGCGTCACGATCCTGGTGTCGGCTGTGAGTGGCGGCATCGCAACACGATAGCACAGCGGCTGCGGCCCGCACGGCTTGGTGTCGCGCGATGCAATAGCTGGGACGAACCCGTACGGAACGGTCCAGAAAACATTTCCGAACCTGCGGATCGTCATCCCGCGCGGCGGTGGTAAAATTCCTGTTTCGCGCGCACGTGCGCCAGAAAGCGGTTCAGTTTAGACATGGGCAAACATCTTTTCGGCACCGACGGCATCCGCGGCATTCCCGGTGAATATCCTCTGGACGATGCCACCCTCGTGCGCGTCGGCTTTGCGCTCGGGAAACATGTCGCAAACCCGGCCGGTGGGCTCCCGAAAGTCTTAGTGGGACGCGACACGCGCGAGTCCGGTCCGCACATCGCGCAACTGATTGCCACCGGATTATCCGCCGCCGGCGCGAATCCCGTATCGGCGGGCGTGCTGCCAACTCCGGGAGTCGCTTGGCTCGTGCATCGAGAAGGATTCGCCGCCGGTGTGGTGATCTCCGCTTCGCACAATCCGTATCACGACAACGGCGTAAAGCTCATTTCGTCCTCCGGCATGAAATTCCCGGACGCCATCGAGGCCGGCATTGAAGGCGCCATTCTCTCTGGAGGCCCTGTCGCGGCTTCCGGCGACGTCGAGATGAGCGACGGTAAAGAGGCTCTCTACCGTGATTACCTGAAGGGCCTGCGCGCGGCGGCGCTGCCGGGTGCGAAGTTCGGAGGAATGAAAGTCGTCCTCGACTGCGCAAACGGCGCCGCAAGTGACCTTGCGCCGGCGCTGTTTCGCTCGCTCGGCGCGAATGTGGTCGCGATGAACAACGCGCCCGATGGCCGCAACATCAACGCCGGTTGCGGCTCCTTGCATCCCGACGGAATGCAAAAGCGCGTTGTGCAGGAAGGCGCCGCGCTCGGCGTAGCCTTCGACGGCGATGCAGACCGGGCCATTTTCTCGAATGCCGCAGGTCATGTCGTGAATGGCGATGGAGTCCTGCTAGCCGCCGGTCGCTACTTGAAATCCGCCGGTAAGCTGCGAGTCGATGCAATCGTCGGAACCACCATGTCCAATCTCGGCCTGGAGCGGGCGCTCGAATCGTCAGGCCTGAAGTTGATTCGCACCGCGGTCGGCGACCGCTACGTTCTCGAGGAGATGCAGCGCATCGGCGCAAACCTCGGCGGCGAGCAGTCCGGCCACATCCTTTTCCTCGACGATGCAACCACCGGCGATGGAATGCTGACAGCCATTAAAATCGCGTCGCTGGTCTCTATCTGTGGCTCGCTCGAATCGCTCACCCGAGATCTGAAAGAATTTCCGCAGAAAATCGTGAATATTCGCGTGAAATCAAAGCCGCCCCTCGATTCGTTGCCGCGCGTTTCTGGCGCTCTGCACGACGCAGAAAAAGCGCTCGGCAACTCCGGCAGGGTGGTGCTGCGCTATTCGGGAACAGAGCCGCTTGTCCGCGTGATGGTGGAAGCTGAACGCGAAAAAGATGTCGAACGCTGGACTGATTCTCTCGCCACTGCAGTGAAATTCGAAATCGGCGCCTAGAAAAAACTGCGCGCGGGATTTTACGCCCGTAGTGAATTGCCTTACTTCGTATTCCTAATATTCCAAAGAACGTAGGAAAGCCCCGCAAAACTTCCGAGAAAACGGATTCGCCGCGCAAACCTGCGCGCCGCGCGTGCAGGTACTCCGGTAAGTGCTGTGACCTTATGAAGCTACGCCCGAACGCAACCAGTCCCATTCTGGCAACTTGCGTGCATCACTAACTGCCGACTGTCTCTGTTCCCCGGGGTGAAACACCGGTTCTGTCGCGCCAGAGCCGGCTCTTAGGGGTGGGGCACACGTAGGGGGCCTGGGTGGGCCCCCTGTTTTTTGTCCACGCAGAACATTCATTCCGCGACGTCTTTCCTCGGTTCCACCGTTATCTACGCAGCTGCGCACCAAAGAAAAAGGGGAACGAATGCGTTGAAACAAGCGCTACTCGCGCCTTGCGACTTCCCACTATTTAATTTTCGAAGAGCATTGACACGCCCCCTCGCCGGGAGCGGGCGATTTCAGCAGCTAAAATCTCGATTCGAAACGACAGCGAAAGTGTATCGATCGGCTGCATCGCCAGCGTTTGTTTTGAGCGACTTACGGGGTTTTCTACCCGAACATGTATTAGCGATCTGCGCGGCGGCAAATTCAGATTGTTTGCAACAGCAGAAATGGCGAAGCGCGTGATCTGTGCCACGCGAAACGGAGCAGAAACCTGCTGGCACCTGCTCTGGGAATTTACCTTGCCGGATTTTCGTCCACAGCTTATCGCATTTCGACGCTAGCAGCTCGGGCTGGCTATTCGCTACTGGCCGAAAGCACAGTTTTAGTACAGGCGGACAGGACTGGACTTCTCGGTTCGCAGGGTATCGCGCATGCCTTTGCAGCGCCGAGTCTACCATTCCGCAACGTAGACGAAATCGGCCGCGGGTCGGCGAAGCGCCTGGGTGATTCTCATCGCCAGCACCATGCCAGTGGCGAATTTGGCGGTGCGCAGGCCGGTAAGTTGGCTGGAACGGGAGCTTCAGCGGCTAAAGCCGCTTTTGTTTTCCCGCCCATATGTCATTGCTGAAGCCATGACCCACAAGGATTCTCCGGTTTTCACACAGGCTCTTTAGCTGCAGCCGGAGGTGCTACCGCAGTTGGAGCACTTGTAGCAGCTGCCGTTGGGAGTCATCAGCATGCCGCACTCGGAGCAGTACGGCGCATCGTCGATGGCCGCGCGCGGACGAGTGGCCGTTTCCACTTCCCCGGCGTGACGGGCGGTGGTTGCTGCAGGAGCGGCCTTCACCACCTGCGCGGGAGATTCCTGCTCGGTCGCCGTGCCGTTGTGGTCCAGATAATCGGGCGAGATGAACTTTCCGCCGAGCCAGCGGCCGATGTAATCGACCACCGATTTGGCGTAGCGGATTTCCGGATTGCCGGTGTAGCCGGAAGGCTCGAAGCGCGAATTGCAGAATTTGTCGACCAGCGCGCGCAGCGGCACTCCATACTGCAGCGCGATCGAGACGGACAGTGCGAAGGCGTCCATGATGCCGGAAAGAGTGGAGCCCTCCTTGGCCATCTTGATGAAAATCTCGCCCGGCGTGCCGTCTTCGTATTTTCCAACGGTCAGGTAGCCTTCATGCCCGCCCACGGAAAACTTGTGGGTGATCGATGTGCGCTCGTTGGGCAATTTGTGCCGCTTGGCGCGCGCGAAAAGCTCCTGCTGTTCGTGCGAGGCGCCTTCGGCTGCGACCGGCGCTGCCACTGTTGAAATGGGTACTGTGATCTCTGCCGCAGGCTGCGCGGCAGGCGCGGCCGCTTTTGCTGGTTCCTTCTTGCCCGCGGCGGAAAGCGGCTGCGAACGCTTCGAGTTGTCGCGGTAAATCGCCACGGCCTTCAATCCCTGCTTCCAGGAATCGATGTAGGCGTCCATGATGTCTTCGACTGTCGATTCCTCCGGCATGTTGATGGTCTTGCTGATCGCGCCGGAAAGGAAAGGCTGCGCCGCGGCCATCATGCGCAGATGCCCGCGCCAGGAAATCGAGCGCCCGCCGCCCATGGGAGCGAGCGAGCAATCGAAGACCGCCAAATGCTCGGGCTTGAGCCCTGGCGCTCCTTCGATTTTTCCGTTCGCGTCGATGTAATCCACGATCTTGGCGACGGATTCCGGCCCGTAACCGAGCTTCATCAGCGCCTGCGGCACGGTGTTGTTGACGATCTTGATCACGCCGCCGCCCACCAGCCGCTTCTGCTTCACCAGCGCCAGATCGGGCTCGATGCCGGTGGTATCGCAATCCATCATGAATCCGATGGTGCCGGTGGGCGCAAGCACGGAAACCTGCGAATTTTTGTATCCGTACTTCTCGCCCAGTTCGAGAGCGTCGTTCCACGATTCCTGCGCCGCGCGCAGCAGCGATGGCTGCACGTTTTCTTCCTTGATCGGCCGCAGCGAATCGCGGTGCATGCGAACCACGTCCAGCATCGAATCGCGATTGGGCAGGTAGCCGCCGAATGCTCCCAATCGCTCCGCGATGCGCGACGATTGCGCGTACGCCTCGCCGGTCATGAGCGCGGTAACAGCGCCGCAGTAATCGCGCCCGCCATCGGAATCGTACGGCAGCGCCAGCGACATCAGCAGCGCGCCCAGGTTCGCGTAGCCCAATCCGAGCGGACGGTAATCATGCGAATTCTGTTTAATGCGTTCCGTCGGATAGCTGGCGTTGTCGACCAGAATTTCCTGCGCGGTGATAGTCACGTCGACGGCGTGCTTGAATCCATCCGCATCGAATTGTCCGTTCGAGCCGAGGAACTTCAGCAGGTTTAGCGAGGCCAGATTGCAGGCCGTGTCGTCAAGGAACATATATTCCGAGCACGGATTTGACGCGTTGATCCGGCCGGTGGCCTTGCAGGTGTGCCACCGGTTGATGGTCGTGTCGTACTGCATGCCCGGATCGCCGCACTGCCATGCCGATTCGGACATCTTGTGCAGCAGGTCGCGCGCGCGGAGTTTGTCGGCCGGCTTGCCGTCGGCCACGTTGTGCGTCCACCAGTCGCGATCTTCTCCCACCGCGTGCATGTAGTCGTCTGTGACGCGCACGGAATGGTTGGCATTCTGGAAGAACACCGACCCGTACGCTTCGCCGTCGATCGACGAATCGTAGCCCTGCTCGATCAGCACGTGCGCCTTGCGCTCTTCTTTGCGCTTGCTGTCGATGAATTCCACGATATCCGGATGATCCACGTTGAGGATCACCATCTTGGCCGCGCGGCGCGTCTTGCCGCCGCTCTTGATCACCCCCGCGAACGCGTCGAAGCCCTTCATGAAGCTCACCGGCCCGGACGCGATCCCGCCGCCGGAAAGCGTTTCATGGCTGCCGCGCAGCGCCGAGAAATTCGTTCCGGTGCCGGAGCCCCACTTGAAAAGCATGCCCTCGGTCTTGGCCAGGTCCATGATCGATTCCATCTTGTCCTGCACCGAATTGATGAAGCAAGCCGAGCACTGCGGCTTGGCCTGCACGCCCACGTTGAACCACACCGGCGAATTAAACGCCATCTTCTGCTGCACCAACAGATCGGTTAGCTCGTCTTGAAACGCGGCTTTGGATTGGGCGTCCGCGAAATACCCGCCCTCTTCGCCCCAGCGCACGATGGTGTTGACCACCCTGGCGATCAATTGCCGCACGGACGTCTCGCGCTCCGGCGTATTCGGCTTGCCGTGAAAATATTTGGACGCGACGATATTCGTCGCCGTCATCGACCACGACTTGGGAACTTCGACGTTTTCCTGGCGGAAAATTACCTGCCCTTTATCATTGCCTATGAGTGCGGTGCGGCGCTCCCATTCAACTTTGTCGAAGGGAGATATTTTTCCGTCTGTAAATTTACGATGGAATTCCAAGCCGGTGCCGTGCTGCGTGGTCTGTTCCGTTTGCGACTTTGCGTTTAGTGCCATTCTCGTTTCCGCCATGGTCTGCCTCCGCGCCGGCAGTGCTGCCGCCGAATTGTTGGCCGGGACCGCTGGGAGGCGTACTTCCATTTTACCTCCAAACGGAACTGGGGTCCTGTTGTTGCGTGTATCGCTGATACACGGAAACGTGGGTCTAATTGAGACGGCCACAACGCTGGCTGCTTGCCGTCCCGGATGCCAAAAAGAGAAAAGCGCCGCTAAGCCGCGCTGGGCAAACTTCGCGCGGTCCGTTGCTGCGCTATCTCTTGGTTGAGCTCGCTATGGCTTTCAACGCGGCCGTCGTCGGCGCTGGGCAGGACGACGAACTCACCGCGTTTTTTCCCCGAGCCTGGGTGCGAAGTATCGTGCTGGGTGAAAAACTTGTCAAGCGGAAATCGCAACATCACCACTAAATGTACGGGCTGCGGTGTCGAAAGCGACTACCTATAGTGGTACATCCCGCTGCGCACCACAATTGTTGGGTACCTGCAAAGTGCGCCGTTCCGCCTGCAGCAAAGTATTTTTAGGGCCCCGCGCATCTTACTCCTGTGTCCTCCCAGGCAACAACCGGGGAATTGACATTCGCCCCGCTCTGCCAAAAGATTATTCTGTAAGAGTCACGCTTATGAGCTCGCATCCACCAGCCATCGACATTCAAGGACTCACCAAGGATTATCCCGTCGGCTTCTGGCCCAAACGCATGCGCCGGTCGCTCGATAATCTCTCACTGCAAGTTCAGGAAGGCGAAATCTTCGGCTTTCTGGGGCCGAACGGCGCCGGCAAAACCACTACTCTGAAGCTGCTGATGGGCCTGATCTTTCCAACAGCGGGCACTGCGAGCATTCTGGGCCGCCCGATTGACGACGTAGCCATGCATCGCGATATCGGCTACCTGCCCGAGCAGCCGTACTTCTACGACTACCTGACCGCCCGCGAGCTGCTGGATTATTACGCGCGGTTTTCCAGCTACACGGCCGCGGATCGCCGCACCCGCGTGACGCGCGTGCTCGAGCGCGTCGGGCTCTCCGGTTCCTTGGACGTGCAGCTCCGCAAATTTTCGAAAGGCATGTTGCAGCGCGCCGGAATCGCGCAGGCCATCATTCACGAGCCGCGCGTGATCTTTCTCGACGAGCCCATGTCCGGACTCGATCCCATCGGACGCCGGGAAGTGCGCGACATTATTCTCGACTTGAAGATGCAGGGCCGCACCGTCTTTTTCTCCACGCATATTCTTTCCGACGCGGAAATGCTGTGCGACCGCGTGGCCGTGCTGCACTTGGGCAAGTTGCGCGGCGTCGGCGCGCCCAGCACCATCGTTTCGATGGACGAGCACGGCATGGAAATCCTCTTCGAACCAAGCCAGGGCCGTTCGCTTTCTCCGGCTCTCGCTCAACGAGCAACTCCGGTCGGCGGACGCTATCGCTTGGACGTACCCGAGGCCGATTTGTACAGCGTGCTCGACGAACTACGCTTATGCGATGTCCGGATATTGTCGGTCGCGCCGCTGCGGCCAACCCTTGAGGATTACTTCATGCGTCTCGTAGAACGCCGGCCGGAACAACCCTCCGCTGCCCTGGAGACCAGCACCCGATGAGCGCCATGCCCGGAGTAGTGGCTATCAACACGTTCCGCGAAGCGGTGCGCGACCGCGTGCTTTACAACCTCGTCTTCTTCGCGTTGCTCATGATCGGCGCCGCCATTCTGGTGGGACAGATTTCCATCGGCATCGAGCGGCTAGTGATCGTCAATCTCGGCCTTTCCGCCATTTCGATTTTTGGCCTGGTAATGGCGATTTTTATCGGCGTGGGCCTGGTCTACAAAGAAATCGAGAAGCGCACCCTGTACAGCCTGCTGGCCAAGCCGATTCGCCGCTGGGAATTTCTGGTGGGCAAGTATGCCGGCCTGGTGCTGACGCTGTTGATCAACACCTGCTTCATGACCATCGGCTTGGCTGTCGCGCTGCTGTACGTCGATCGGTCTTTCGCGCGCCCCGATGCGTCGATTCTGATTGCCGTGTACTTCATTCTGCTGGCTCTGGCGCTGGTGACCGCCATCGCTCTGTTCTTCTCGTGCTTCTCGAGTCCCATGCTTTCCACGCTATTTACGCTGGGGATTTACGTGACCGGCGTGTTTGCCAGCGACATCCGCAATTTCGGCGCGCTGACGAAGAATCCGTTGCTGAAAACTGCCACCACGGTGATTTATTATCTGGTTCCGAATTTTCACAACTTCAATTCCATCGCCGCCGCGGCTCACAGCCAGTCCATACCGTTTGCCCTGGTGTGGCAGAACACGCTCTACGCACTAATGTATGTCGTCCTGCTGCTGCTCGCGTCTTCGGCCGTCTTCTCGCAACGCAACCTCAAGTGAGCGCATCGAGCCATCGTCGCCCCGTTTGGGTCGCCATCGCTGCGATCCCCGTTCTCTTCGCGTTGCTGTTCCTTCTGCAGCTGCGTATCGACGCTCGTACCCGCACCGAAGCTCAGGAGCAAGAAGAATTGATGCTGCGCTCCCCGGCCGCCATCGAGAAAATGAGCCTGGGCTACAATTCGCTGCTCGCGGACGTTTACTGGACGCGCGCCGTGCAGTATTACGGCGATCGCGTGGCCACTCCGCACGCCACCTTCGGCCTGCTGTGGCCCCTGCTCGACATCTCCACCACTCTCGATCCGAAGCTCCTGTCCGCCTACCATTTCGGCGCGATCTTTCTTTCTGAGCCCGGTGCGATAGGGGCCGGCCGGCCCGATCTTGCCGTGAAATTGGTCAAACGCGGAATCGCCGCAAATCCCGACCGCTGGGGCCTGTACGGCGACCTCGGCTTTCTCTATTACTGGCATCTCCAGGATTACAAGGATGCCGCCAACGCGTACCTCGATGGGTCGAAAACCCCACAAGGACCCGCCTGGATGGCTATCATGGCCGCGCGACTGGAACAGAAGGGCGGCTCGATCGAAACCTCGCGGATGATGTGGTCTCAGATCTACGAATCCAGCACGAATGCGAACGTCCGTAAAATGGCCCTCAACACGCTGAAGGGCCTGAAGGCGGAGCAGGACGAAGATGAACTCGACAAACTGGCCGCGCAATATCGCGATCGCTACGGGCGCTTCCCCTCGACCATGGCCGAAATGCGCAATGCGGGATTTATCCCCGGCATTCCCGCCGATCCCGAAGGCTACCCTTATGTCCTCGGGCCAGACGGCAAGGCTCGTCTCGATCCGCACAGTCCAGTTGTAATCCCGAAAGTGCCAAAAACTCCTCCTCGCTTGCCAGCGAATTAGCCAGTCCGTTCAAGGGCCATTCCGATCGATATGTTTGAGTCTGGATGCGATCGTACCTTTGGCGCGCTTTCTTTTGACTCGAAGCGGGTAGAATGAAGGACGCAGCTCGACCAACCCTTCAAGCAACGACGTGACTCTTATCCGTATGCCTCGCGCCGCCATCATCTCGCCGTTTATCGCAGCCTTGCTTCTGGTTGCGCCAGCTATGCTGCCGGGCGCCGCAGCGCAAAGGCAATCGACCGGCACGTCGCGGCTGGATGCTAGCGTTCCGTCTCCTGGCAGAGCCGAAATTAGCCAACGCAGCGACAAATTGATCGCCAATCAGCACGCCGACGACCAAGCGCTGAATCTTTACGAGCGCGTCGAGCACTGGGTCGACCGCTCCGGGGGTCCGCATTCGCGCGTCGTCGACGACCGCACCTATCGCGTGGTGCCCACCGGCGGCGGCACGATGAAGATCCTGTTGAACGATCACGGCTCTGGTGTCAGCTCCGATGAGTACCGCCGCCAACTCGAAGCCTGGAAAGAAGTGCTCGAAATGATGACCGCCCCGGATAGTTACAAGGGGCAAACCGCCCGCGCCAAGTACGAAAAACGTGAGCGCCAGCGCGCTCAATTCGTGGACGCCGCCGAAAACGCGTTCTTGCCGAAATGGCTGGGACGCCAGGTCGTCAGCGGCCACGCTTGCGACGTCTTCGATCTGCTTCCGAATCCCGAGTTCCGTCCTAATTCGATCTTCGAAAGCGCGCTGTCTCACGTCACCGCGAAAATCTGGCTCGATCGGCAAACCAACCAAATGGTCCGCGCGGAAGCCTGGGTCACCAGCGACATCTCATTCGTTGCGGGAATTGCTGGGAAAGTCTATCGCGGCAGCCGCGTGGAACTGGACCAAACACAAGTCGCACCCGGCATATGGTTGCCGACGCACTACGAATACGATTTCACCGGACGAAAATTCCTTTTCCACTTCGCCGAACACCAAACGATCGATGTGAAGGATTACCGCTGCATCGGCACGCCGCCAGAAGCCCTCGCTGAAGTCAAGACAGAACTCGCTAGCGGTAAAGGCCCAATTCCCGATCCGTAGGACGGAGCCGTTTTTTCGCGCAATTACAGGGTCTGTGGGAAGTCCAACTGTTTCGTCACCGGGCCGTGCCCGCTCGAAACAGCGCCCCCCGGCCCGGCAACGCATCTCAGCTCGATTTACCTGGCGGCCGCAGCCAGGTCCTTTTCGATGGGCGCGCCCACTAAGTTCCCCCATTCCGTCCACGAGCCGTCGTAGTTCTTGACGTTCCCATAGCCGAGCAGATACTTCAGCACGAACCAGGTGTGCGAACTCCGCTCGCCGATGCGGCAATACGCGATCACACCTCCATTGCCTGTGACGCCCTTGCCTTGATATAGCTGCTTCAGCTCGTCCACGGACTTGAACGTGCCATCCTCGCGCGCTGCTTGCGACCACGGAATATTCGCGGCGCCGGGAATATGTCCGGCGCGTTGCGCCGTTTCGGTCATGCCCGGAGGCGCGATAATCCTGCCGGTAAATTCGTCGGGCGATCGCACGTCCACCAGTTGACCGGCCTTCTTCTTTTCCACCACCGACGAAATTTCTTCTTTGTGCGCGCGAATCGATTCGTCAGGCCCGGTGGCGCGATACGTGGCCGCCGTCACCTTGGCTGGATCGCTGGTCACCGGCCGCTTTTCCGCCTGCCATTTCTTCCGCCCGCCGTTCATCAGCCGGATGTCTTTGTGCCCGTAATATTTCAGCTGCCACAGCGCATAGGCGGCGAACCAGTTGTTGTTGTCGCCGTAGAGAACCACCGTCGTGTCGTTTGATACGCCCGATTGCCCCAGCAGCCTTTCGAGCGCTGCCTTGTCGATCAGATCTCGCCGGACGTTGTCCTGCAGCTGCGTCTGCCAGTTCCAGCCCACCGCTCCGGCGATGTGCCCTTGGTCGTAGGCGGACGTGTCCACGTCCACTTCAATCAGCCGCACGTTCGGATCTTTCCCGTGCTCCGCTACCCAATCCGTGGAGACCAGCACTTCTGGATGCGCATAGTCAGTCATAGCTTGTGCCCTCCCTCGAAATATCGCTTCGCTTGCTGAACTCGCTATAAAACAAAAAACCCACCTACCAGGTCGCCTGGCGGTGGGTCTTAAGATTACCGAGCTAGTTTTGCTCTCCTAAATTCCTAGCTTGCCGGCGCCAGACACACCGATGGGCCCGTACAACAGCACGCCCTCAGCATGGACCGGCAAATAATCATCACCCTGCGAGAATACACCTGGAGCCCGCACGCGACAAGGAGTTGTGCACTGTTCCGACGGCGCAGAAATTTAGATAGGCCGCAGCACGCCATCCTTCCCGGACTCAAGTTCCACGCGCAACAGCCAGTCGAAATGAAATTTTTCTTTCGCCAGCCATTTTTCCAAGGACTCGCGGTCAGGCGCCTCAAACTCCACCAGCATTTTGCCCTCTTGCATGTTCACCAGCACGCGCAGCGCGGTCACGTCCGGACCGGCGTGCAGTGTTTTCGAAAGCTGTTCGGCGCCCTGCCGTGTCAAGCACGCCAGCGTATGTTGCGAGATGTAACGAGCCATGCGCTCTCCCGAGGTCAGAATTCGACCATTACTGCCCATGGATTTGAATGCAGCGACGCAATCGATCGCATCGATCGCTACGACCGTCGTATGCCTAGCGATCCGCGTGCACGCCATCCGCGCCTAAGCCCACCTGTACTTTCGGCCAGTCGCGTTTCAGGAACACCAGCCGCAGGCGGCGGTCCCTGACGCAGTTACAAACGGTAGAATTTTCCGTGAATCATCGGGAGGTTGCAATGAAGCGGCGCTTTTTCCTTCTGCCAATGATCGCTATCCTCGCCCTCGCGACTTGTTCGCTGGGGCACGTTGCCGTGGGAACTCTCTCCGGCGTCGTGGTAGACGCTCACGGAAATCCCGTTCCACATGCCACCGTCACCATGCAAGGTTCTTTCGGAGACCAGCCCAATGCCACGCACGCCAATTCGCACGGGCGCTTCGCATTCGCCCGCTATCGCACCGGCCAGTACGATCTGCAAGCATACGCAGGCGGCTCGTTCTCGCCCTGGCTGCGGCGCATTACCATTCGCTCGCACCGGACGACCGAAGTCACGCTGCGCATGCCGCCCAAAGCCGATGTAGTGGTCAACGTCCCGCGGCACTGACCGCTGTGCGTTCCCACGGGTACTAGGGCGCTGGTACCGTCCCGAATGTGCCTTCCGCGCCATTGGTTAGTCGCCGCTACCCCCACATCATGGCAGCGCGGGTTGGAAGCGGCGTCGCGGGGACGACGGTTCCCTTAGAGGAACCGGGGCCCGCTTTCAGCCCGCGCCAGCACAAACGCAGTTTGTGCCTTCCCAGGCTCGCGGAGGCCACACCACACGCGATTGTAGGCCCGCAGCCCGACGAGACCGCTTGCTCCTCGCGCTATTTGAATGTTGCGGTAACCGTGTTGGCGATGATCAGTGTGACCGTGCAGCTATCGGTATCTGCCGGACAAGTGGTGGTCGTGACGCTTCCACCCCATCCGGTGAATGTGTAGCCTGACGCCGCCGTCGCCGTCAGCGTCACGGAAGTTCCGTAGATGTAATTCGCCGAGCATTCACCCGTCTGCGCCCCTAACGTCAGCACGCAGTTCAGGCTCGAGAGGCTGTCCGTCACCTTCCCCGACCCCTTGCCTTGCAGCGACACGGTCAAATCCACGGTCGGCGCCGCTCCGGCGACAAATGCGTCCGGAATTCCGTTCGTATCGTTCGGCACCAAATTGCTGGCGGACGATAGGAAGCCCACGATATGCCCATCGCCGCTCAACGCCGGCACGATGCTGTCGCCGTTTGCCGGCGAGGCTTGTGCGCCCTGGGGCTGGCTGGCCAGAAACGTATAAGTGACGCAATCCGGCTCCGTCGATGTGATCGTCGCGGAAGCAACAACTCCCAGGCACGTGTTCCGCGCGAAGATGTTTTCCACACCATTCTGAACGTTGGGCCCCAGGTTCGTCGCTCTGGTGGCGAACGCGATGAATTGGCCGGTTCCGCAGGAAACGGTCACCGTTGTCGACGTGATGCACCCATTCACGCTGGGATATTCTGAAATCGCATTCGCGGGCGTCACGCCGTCCGGCGTGGATACAAGATTGAGTGACGGTGTGCATTGTGGCGGCGTGGTTACAGCTACTCCCGCGCATGTATCGCTCACGTACACCTGCTGGGTCGGCCCGATGCCTGGAATTAAATTCTTCGCCGTCGACGCAAACGCAACGAATCGTCCGTCCTGGGAGACCGACGATTCGCTGCTGGCGCTATCCGCCGGCGTCACTTGATCTGGCGAGGAGATCAGCTTGGTCGATGGGTTGCATGTGCCCCCCACCGCGCCAAGCGTCGTGATGCAGGTCGAGCGTTCGAAAACTTCCGGCGTGCCGTTAAACGACGAATTCGAACTCGCCGTGTGCAGCAAGTTCGTGGCCTGCGAAGTAAACGAAACGTACAGGCCGTCATTTGCCGTCGCAGGATCAGAACTCGCCCCATTTCCGGCAATGGGCGGCACGGATCCGTCCTGCGTGGACACCAAATATGTGGTCGCGATGCAGGAGCCTCCAGCCGGAGGAACCGCATTGCAGGTATTTCGCACGTACACCTGCGGCGTCACTCCGTCCACCGTCACTCCGGAAACCAGATTGGTCGCCAGCGAAACGAACGCTACGTATTCGCCGTCCGGGCTTATCACCGGATCGTAGCTGTTCCCATTCCCAGGCGTCACGCCATCGGGAGCCACGGACACGAGTGCCGCGGTTCCGGTTGTCGCCGTGGCGCCGCACGAACTCGACGCGCTCGAAGTTGTCGTACCCGATAGGCAGGTGGGTTGCCAATAAACCTGCTGGATCGTCCCATCTACGGACGCGTAGCTCTCCATGTTGGTAGCCGTCGACGTGTACGCCACGTGATCGCCCGCGCTATCGAGCGAAGGCTGCTCGGCCGGGCCGTTGGGCAGAGCTCCATTGACTCCCAAGTTGACGAGCAGAGTCTTCGGCGCGCAACCGCTCGATCCGCCGGCGCTCGCCGTGCCGCTCAAACAGGTGTCGCGCACGAAGATCGCTGGCGCCACGTTGGCCTGATTGAACAGCAGATTCGTGGAATCCGAAGCGAACGCGACGTATTCTCCGGTAGTGCTCAACGACGGTCCTGAGTTGCTCAAAGAGAGAATTCCGCCGCTCGCGCACACCGCAACCGACCCGCAGATCCCGTTGTTCGCCTGCGTTCCGTCATATCCCCAATCCACCAGATCCGGCAGGCCCGCGATGTCCGTGGGATTGATCGGCAGCGTAAGCACATTCGAGAGGCCGCCGCCCGGGCCAGGATTCTCAACCTGCACCAGGGTGAGACCGCCTTGCGTCAGATCCCCAGCTGTAAGCGCGACGCTCACCTGGGTCGCGGACGAATAGGCCGTCGTGCGCGGTGCGCCATTGATCAAAACAGTCGAATTGGCAACAAAATTTGTTCCCGTAAGCACGAGTGAAGCACTCGCGCTTCCCGCCACCACCGAAGTCGGGCTCAGCGCCGTTAGGCTCGGCACCGGATCATTCACATTCAATTCATAGGTATTCGAAGGTCCGCCGTCGGGCGGAGGATTGTAGACCGTGATCGGCACCGTTCCGGCGGTAGCCAAATCTCCCGCCGGAATCGACGCAGTCAGAGTGGTCGAGTTCGAATACGTGGTCCCGATCGCGATGCCATTGATCATCACTGTCGATTGCGCAACGAAATCCTTGCCCAGCACCGTCAGCGACACCCCCGCAATGCCGGCCGCTACGGCAGTTGGCGAAACCCCCGTAATTACTGGCACAGCGCTGGGATTCGGATTGATCTGTAGCGTCAGAGACGCGGTGACGCCGCCACCCGGTTGCGGCGTCGAGACGCTCAAGTAGGCTATCCCCGGGCTCTCAATGTATGAAGCCGGGACTTGTGCGATCAGCTGGCCAGTATTCCCATCGTAGGTGCTCACCAGCGTTGCGGACGCCGTGCTGGAACTCCATCTCACGCTCGAAGAAGGTGTGAATCCCTTACCCGTGAGCGTTAGATTGAACGATGGCTCACCCGCTTGAATACTCGTCGGGCTGATCGACTGCAAGATCGGTGCGGGAAAGTTGATCTCTTCCTGGCATCCCACCGCGCACACGGCCAGCACAACGAGAACCAGTCCGCAAAACAAACGAGATTTCACTCGCAAACCTTTCACTTTAGTTCCCAAGCCGAGAGATCGCTCCAAGGCAATCGTAGAGACTACTAAAGATGGCCCCGCCGAGCAATCAGGATGCCTGAGGAAAATCGCCGCGCGGGGCTCGGCTATCATGAACATGATCTTCTTCAGCCCCTTCGCCAGGTGCTCATCACAGGGGCGTTGGCTTCTTGGTCACGATTGTCAACCATGAGATGGAGTCCTAGTACTGCGGATGCTAATTTTTAGCCAGGGTCACGCAGTGGGTCTCGCGGATAGCTCCGACCGAATGGTCGCCTCCTTCGGCTGCTTCGCGATCCCGCGCAAAGGCTATAGGCGTCACACACATAGGAGGAGATGAAACGATCAAAAAGCTAACGGGAGGCGTCTGTTTATCGGTTCTCGCCATGGCACTCGCCGCCACGCCATTGCATGCGAACACCGCATCGGCACTTCCGAAACGCTCGGTTCTGGCATCGCGATATGAGTTGACCAAAGAAGTCACGCTACAAGGAACGGTACAAAGCGTTGACGCAAGACCGAACTCTTCGCTCGGCGCGCACTTGACCGTCGCCACCTCTCAAGGCGAAGTGGAAGCGGAAATTGGTCCGTTCCTGCTGGATAGACCCGGTGCGCCTTCGTTCACGCCTGGTGAGCAAGTGAAACTCATCGGAATCACAGCGACAGTCAACAATCACAAGGTGCTCATCACGCGCTTGGTAGTGGCTGGCCGGCAAACAATCACCGTCCGGAATCTGAATGGCTTCGCAGTTCCTCCGGCAGGCTATGTCCGCCCTTCCAGCACTTCGGTAAACGGGGGCGCGCGATGAACGCTAAGTCCGTGCTTCTGGGATTTGTTATGGCAGCGGCTATCTCACTTGCAGCTTGCGGTGGTGGCGGGGGTAACCACTTTCTGGTCAGCAATCTAAAGGGCACCTATACGTTTTACGCGAATGGGCACGATTCGAATGGCTACCCAGTTTGCATCGCGGGCAGCATCGATCTGGACGGCAACGGCAATGTGACTGGAGGAGAGCAAGACTACTTCGACGCGGAGTCCGGTAATGAGTACCCTGCTGACGCGGTCACCGGCGGAACGATCACTATCGGGAGTGATGGCCGTGGCACCCTCACCGTCACTCCGACATCCGCTCCCTCGGAGACCTACAGCGTCGTGCAAGTAAATGCAAAACATCTGCTCGTGACGGAGTTCGACTCCAACGCCACGTCCGGCGGATCCATGGACCTGCAAACCGTTCCCACCTCAGTTCCCTCCGGCGGCGATGCCTTTGAAACCTGGGACGTGTATTACGGCCCGGTGTTCGGAGGCGTGCTCACGTCAACTGGGACCGCGATCACTGGTGAAGGTGACGAAGACATTTTTGGGAATTTCGCGCAAGTCACATATCAGGGCTCGATCGCTTCTCCTCCGGATTCGAATGGCCGGGGAACACTCACCCTTGTCGACTCGGGCGGCGTTCAGGCGGGCTTCGCTTACTACGTCGTGGGTCCCGAAGTTTTTCGGCTGATCGAGATGAACGCCGTGGAGGGCTTGGGCGATTACCAAGTCGGATCGATCTACGGCCAAGGCACGGCGGCGGGCGCTTTTTCGGCTGCCTCGCTGAAAGGGAGCTTCGTCTTCAGTCAACAAGGCGCCGCCACCCCGGGAGTCGGGGAATACGGCGTAGCTGGTGAATTCACGACCGACGGAGTCGGCACCTTCACGGCCGGAGTAGCCGACGTTAACGAAGGCGACGGAACACCGATCGTGGCCGGCGACATCTCACAATCCACCTTCGGGGTATCGAGCGATGGCTACGGCAGCATTTCGCTCGCTCCCACCGGACAGACGGACACGCTCGCAAACTTTGGCGTCTATATGGTCGATCCTGGTCTCAACATAACCGATCCGAACAACACCACCGGAGGAGGCGGCGCGCTGATGACCGATCTGGACGTGAACAGCAACGGAATCGGCTTTTTGGTGCCGCAAACAAGTGGCGCAACGTTCTCGGGAAATTACGCGTTCAGCCAGGACGGATATTACGCGACCGTTTCCAACTCAAGCTTCTTCGATCTAATTGGCCGGTTAAACTCGAACGGATCATCCAAGCTGACTGGAACAGTAGACTTCAACGACATCGCTAATACCGGACTGAACTCCGCGCTGGCGGTGACCGGAAACTTCGCGGCCGACACCGGAAACCCTGGGCGATCGACGGCGCAGCTCAGCATCGGCGGAGCTGCTAATTCTCCGGAAAATGTAACCATCTACCGCGCGAATAGCGATCTGGCATTGCACGTGGACACTGATTCGCCCGCTAACGGTCAGGGTAACAACGGCGTTGGCGTGCTGGAAAAACAGCAGTAACCGATACAACCCACCCGGAATTGGCGCGGCCGCGCAGTCGGCCGCGCCAACTCCACTTTTGGCTCTATTTCCAGCTTGCCCGCTTGCTGATAGAAATCCCTACAATCAATCTATTTTTGCCCGAAGCGGTAAACCACGCCGGCCGAAAAGCGCAGCGAGCCTCCGCCCGATTTTGAGGGCGTAAAAGGCGCGCCTCCGAAATCGGCCTCGATCAGCCGAATCGACCAGTGGCGCCAGCGGTTCCAGTCCAGCCCTCCGCCCGCTTCCCAGGCTTTTACGTACGTCGACGTAGTGTTCACGCCGAATCCGGCGAACGGTCCGGTGGTGATCCTCTCCAGTCCCAAGCCGTAAAGCGCATGCCCGAAGAGGGTTACTTTGCGATGTCCGAGTGGGTATAGAGTCGGCCCAAGCATCAGCGTGAAGACCTTCGAATCGCCGGTAATCACTCCCTGGTTTTTCAGCGTTCCGGTGAATTCCGCTTCCGCGCCCAGCCAATGAAAGATGTTCCGGTTCACAGACGCGTACGCGCCGCTGAAATACGGTTTTGTCTGATCCGGCTGATAATTCGACCGCTCGGTGAATCCCGCGGAAATTTCGTATTTCGGCGTTTCCGGGGGTACTTTCTTTAAGGGCGCTTGAGGAACCGGCGCCGGCACGGATTGGTCCTGCGTCGATGCAGACGTGTCCTGCGCCAACACTGGAGCGATCCACAGCAACAATAGTCCGCCAAGCGCCACGATCCTTCGCATCTACACGGTCCTCCTGTTTTCCTCACGCGCCGTAGCTTGGAAGCTGGGTGACTCGCCGCGGGTTGGTTGCCTTCGAAACCGCGCAGGTCGAAGGCAGCCGGAATTCGTCGGCAAGGAATATCGCAGAAGGAAAGCTGTGAGGGAAGAGAAAAGCCCTGAAAGGCGCCGGCGCGCGTTATGGGAGTGCGGCAGTGATCGAATTCGGGCACCGCTTTTGCGCCAGTTCGCGCTCGACCAGGTCGCAGAGCGTTCCGATGCGGGAACTCTCTTGGTGCGAGTGCAGCCGGCGGACGCGGACCGTGCCGATCAAGCGTCCGAGGAACTCGAACTCCCGCGCCCGCAGATCGCTGTCCAACAGATTGCTCGCGTACGTGTTCCCTACCAGCGATATGAGCGCCTCGCGTTTCTCCACCTCTTCCACGAACGGCGCGGAGGCATCGCCACTTCGCTCGCCCAGCAGAAAAATCGAATCCAACAACACCGGATCCCGCGCAAATCGCAGGTCGCCGGATGGCATTGTGGTTAGTGGGAGCATGCGCTTGGAAAAGTTTGCTGAAAAGGGCGCCAAACGGCTGTCGTCACCGTACAGCGCCTGCACGGAATCCTGCCATAGCGACAAATACGGATACGCGGGCATCGCCCGAAATGCCGCGTCGCGCTCTACGACGGCCACAATGTCGTCTGAAAGCACAGTGTATCCGCGCAGCGCCAGCGCCGCGGCCAGCGTCGATTTGCCCGCTCCCGCCGGACCTACAAACGCCACCGCGCGGCCGCCGAAATCGACGGCGCTGGCGTGCAAGCACGTCACGCCTCTGAGCCGCAGCAGGTATCCGAATACCGGACCCAACAGATATGTCGCGGTATCTTCCAGCGTCAATTCCTCCGGCCAGTCCGCCCACACTTCGTCGCCACCTTCCGTGAGCCAAAAATGCGTGCCGTCGTAATAGTCCATTCGCTGCAGCGCGCCGCCTTCCATTTTCCAGACGCGCAGCGCCGGCTCGCCAGATTCCGTTACGTACGGGCTGGTGTAAACCAAGTTTTCGCCGCGTGCGGATTTCGGCTGCTCTATCGATGGGCGAATACCGACGTGAAGGGTTACGTCGGCGATTTCAAAATCAGAAGTTGGAGCTTCCAATCCAGGCAGGGGAACGTTGGAGCGGATTCGGAGACCGAACATGAGGTAGGAAAAGCCCAAACGAGTCGGTGTCAAGCTTCAGGGCAAGCCGGTCTTAGGCAAGCTCAGGAAGGACCCTCCGTCCGCCATGCCAGTATGACCGACATTCTTGGTGAGGTCACGCACGGTGCCGTAAACCGTCAGGACCGGCGGTGTGTAAGTCTTTTTCGGCTCGGGCTTTCCGGCCTTATCCATTACTGACCTCCGCCATCAAGTTATACCGGATGCCCCGCGAATGCCGCAACCAAAAGTTCAACGACAATGGACGTATCGCTGCTTCTACGGCAGTCACCGGCTCGTCGGCTCGCGGCGCTCGGTACGCGGACCGAATCACGAAGCGCTCCATCTCGTCGCTCCAAGCTGACCGATCGATGCGCGCCGCCGTTTCCTCGCGAAGCGCGCCATTTACCGATTCTCCCGAGAAAGGTGTCTTCGGCCTGAGCCGTATCTTTTCAGGCAGATGGCCGGCCATCGCCTCACGCAAGATCGTCTTCTGAAAGCACCAGGGAAAAGACGGCACCGCTAGCGTATAGGTAATGATGCGCAGGTCGAGGAAAGGGTAACGCACCTCGACTGGGGAGCGGGTCACACCAGCGTCGTGCAACTCGAAAAGCATCATCCAGTGAGGCAGGAACATCGACGCGTAGGCTCTCGGTTTCACTGGGTGCCTGGCGGAAGGCTGCGCAGTTCCGCGCCCCCTCCAGCGCTCCTGCGCGTTTACGCGTTTCGCGAAGTCAGGAGCGATCCAACTCGGAAAGCGCGGCGTCGCGGAATCGGCGCCCAGTGATTTTTGCAAGCGCTTCCGAATCCCGCGCCACGGGAACCGGCGCGCGTGCACAAATCGAGGAACGTCTTTGCATAAGCGCCCCAACTCTCTGTTGCGCAGCAAACTGCTCACGTACGGCAGCATTTGAAACGACATCAAATTGTCGGGACCCTCGCCGTTGAACGCCACCCGGCACTCCCCAGCCATGGCCGCGAATTGATCGAGGTGCCCGGACATCAGCGAGGCATCGATGGGTTCAGGCCAGCGGAAAGCCGGATCGTCCCAGCGCTCAAACGGACGCACGCTCTCCCCAGAAAAACATCGAATTGGAATTCCCAAAAACTCGGCCACTTCCCGGGCGCACGCTCCGTCTTGATCCCGCAGCGACCGGTCGTGCGTAACGGTGTACGCGCGCAGCTTCCCGCTCTCTCCGCGCTCCGGAGAAAGCGCGCGCGCCGTCGCGGCAAGCGACGAAGAATCGAGCCCTCCGCTGAGCAGCACTCCCACTCGGCCGCCGCGCAACCGGTCCGCCACCGCATTCCGCAAATGCGCCTGAAAGTTCTCAATGTACGCGTCCGAGCGTCGATGGCGAATGCAGCCATCCACCGGCATCGACCAGTACCGCCCGATGCGCAGTCCATCGGACGAAACGCGCAGAAAATGCGCCGGCGGCAACCGGCGGACGGCGCGAAACGTGGTCGTCGCCGGATCGCTGTTCAGCCCAAACAGAAGAAAGTCCGCAATCGCCGCTTCGTTTAGTTCGTCCGGCACGTCCGGATGCATCCGCACGCAATCGAGCGTGTTGCTGAAAAGGAAAAAATTCCGATACTCCGTGAAATAGAACAGCTTGATGCCCAACTGGTCCCGCGCGCAGAAGAGCGACCGCCGCTGCGCGTCCCATATGCCAAATGCGAATTCTCCGCGCAGCCGCTCGAGGCAGCTTTCGCCCCACGCCGCGTAGGCGTGCAGTATCAGTTCGGAATCCGCAGCGTTTCGCGCCGGTTTGCGTCCCGCTCCGTTCAGTCGCGCGAGAAGTTCGCTGCGCGCGTCCAGCCGCGCATCCGCCGTGATCCACAACCGTCCTTCGAGCTCTATCGGCTGGCGCTCATGGTCCGATTCCTCGGTGGTCCGCAGCATCGCGTGACCCAAACCGGTCGGCCCGCCGCACCACACGTCCTGGCCGTCCGGCCCGCGAAACGCCAGAAACCGCGTGAGCGCGCGAACCAGCATGCGGTTCACTGGCGCGCCGTCCGTCCGCAACATTCCGACGACGCCGCTCATGGAACTCGCGTCTCCGTCGCAATCACACGGCTCTCGAAGGGAACGAATTCATTTCGGTCGCTGCCCATCTGATCCACTACAGCGCCTTCCACCTCGACCCACGCGTGCGCTTCGAACCGCCCGTTTTCTTTTCGCCCGCCGAGGCGCAGGTCTGCCGCCACGCCGCGCCGCCGAAGCAGCCACCACAATGTTATCGACCGGTCCAGGCAGTTCGTCGTCAGCGGCAGATGCCGGGCCGCCGCCGCTTCCCAATTCGCGACGGCGTGCGCGAATTCAATTTCCGGCTGGCCGCAGGCGGGCGACCCGTCTGGGCTGACGGGGTTCAGCCATTCAATCGCCGCTTTCCAGCGGCGAAATCCAGCGATGCGAAGGCTCGCGTAGGTGGCCACTAATCCGCAAGCCGCCTCCAGCACGATTCGACGCGCGTAGCTGCTCATTCGCCAGTACCGACGCCAGGTTTGCATCGCAGACTTCAACCCGCCACCTCGAGGAAAGTCTCGCGCTCTTCCGGCGGTGCCACCGGGCTGGGATCGAACTCCTGAAGGGGCCCGTCTAAAAGTGCGCCGTGCTGATTTCCAGCGGGCGTCAACGGACCGCCCGGATCATTCGTTCACCGCACGTCTATGAGTCCTTGTTCCCGCATCTGCCGCAGCAATTCGAGCAGGTCCCGCTCGCACTGCTCCGGTTGCACCTCGTACTCGTCGAGCAAAGTATCGCGAATTTCGCCTACGCTCTTGGCCTGCTGCACCAGATTCCACACGCGTGCGCCCACTGGATCGAGGCCGTAGTACACCGTATTTTTCAAATTTAAGATTGCTGCTTCGTCGCCGAGCAGGCAGGACACATGATCGCGCGTTGCGCCTACGATCGAAGATACCGAGAGAGGTCGGTCCATTGCGAAGCCGCCATCTTCCTTCAATTTTGACCGGGTAGGACGACCGCCGCTCTAACGCTAAATCGGGCGGCGCGACTCGCGAACTCCACTCACCCGGGCGTTCGCGGCCGAGGCACCATTGTACTGATCCCTCACGCGCGCGGCAACGCCCATCGAGCACGATTTGGCGCCCGCCCCGCTGTTCGCAATTGTTTCGCCGGATCGTTGCGCCACGCACGCCGCGCATCTCGACCGACCGCGGGTGACGTGCCCGTGACCTAACGCCTTCGCTCTGATACGCTCTCCTTTCGCGCCATTCGTCCCGGCGGCCGCCAATCTCATGCGAACCAACTTGCTGACGCGCGCGATTTCCGAATGAGCTGGGCGCGGCGCATTCTCGTGAGCGCATCGGAAAGCGCCTGGTTGCGGGACCTCGCTCCGCGCCTCGGCTTCGTACGGCGCGCCTCGCAGCGCTTCCTGCCCGGCGAGCAGCTTGACGATGCTCTGGCCGCCGCCCGTCTGCTGGCCAATAGCGGCGTCTCCTCACTGATCACTCACCTTGGCGAAAATGTTCGCGACCGTTCCGAAGCTGAGGCCGTCACGCGCGATTATCTTGGCACTCTCGAACGCATCCGCTCCGCGGCGCTTCCCTCTGAAATTTCCGTGAAGCTCACGCAGCTTGGCCTGGACGTGGACCGCGAATTCTGCTTCGCCAATCTGATGCAGCTCGTCGAAGCCGCCGCGAAAAGTACCGGTGACGGAACTTCGGGCCACAACTCGGTGTGGATCGACATGGAGCAAAGCTCCTACGTGGACGCGACTCTCGAACTCCACCGCCGCGCGCGCCAATCGCATCGCAACGTGGGCATTTGCGTGCAGGCTTATCTGCGCCGCACGGTGCAAGACGTCGCGTCGCTGGTTTCCCTGGGCGCGACTGTTCGCCTGGTAAAAGGCGCTTACAGCGAGCCGCCGGAAGTGGCCTTCGAGAAAAAATCCGAAGTCGACAAAAATTTCTTTCGGCTGGCGCAAACGCTTTTGTCGCCTGAAGCGCGCAGCGCCGGCGTGCGCGCCGCGATGGGCACGCACGACCGCGCGCTGATCGCGCGGATCACCGATTGGGCCGCGGCACAGGGCATCGTCAAAAGTCAGGTCGAGTTCGCCATGCTCTACGGCATCCAGCGCGCCGAACAGCTTCGCCTTGCGAGCGAAGGCTATCGCAGCTGCGTGCTGATCTCCTACGGCTCCTATTGGTTCCCGTGGTATATGCGCCGGCTCGCCGAGCGGCCCGCGAATGTCCTGTTCATCGCCCGCAACCTTTTCGCGAAATAAATTCTGCGTGTGCCGGAAGCCCCGCGACGAGGCGTACAATTTAGTGTGATCCATATTTCGAATGCGGATCGCGTTTTCATTCTCACCGGCGCAGGAGTGAGCGCCGAAAGCGGCATTCCCACCTTTCGCGGCGCCGGAGGGCTCTGGCGCAATCACCGGATTGAGGAAGTTGCTTCGCCGTACGCGTGGCAGCGCGATCCGCGGCTGGTATGGGAGTTCTACTCGATGCGCCGCCGCGTGGCTGGGACCGCACGTCCTAATCCCGGGCACGACGCGCTCGCCAAGGTCGAAGAATCCTTGCAGGATCGCATGTTCCTCTGCACCCAGAATGTGGACGACCTGCACGAGCAGGCCGGATCCCGCCGCGTGGTTCACATGCATGGCGAGCTGTTCAAAAGCCGCTGCGACCGCTGCGACAGAGTACCGTTCGATGATTCCGAAACGTACGAACCACCCCGCGCCATTCCGCGCTGCCATTGCGGCGGACAGATTCGTCCGCACATCTGCTGGTTTGGAGAAGTGCCGCACAGTTTGGAAGAAATTGGCGAAGCGCTGGATCGCTGCACCACGTTTATCGCCATCGGAACTTCCGGCGCGGTTGAACCGGCCGCCAGCTTCGTCGCGCGCGTTCGCGGACGCGCCCGCACCATCTACATCGGCCCCGAAGAGCCCGCGAACAGTTTCGCGTTCACCGATTGCTACTGGGGTAAAGCCGGCGAGTTGCTGCCGCAAATCTTCCGCTGCGATTAAGAATTGCGGGTGTAAACGCGAAGAAAGAAAATGTACCGCGAAATTCCGCCCTTGCATGCGCCCGGCCGTTTATTTTCTGCTGTTTACGTGTGTGAACTCACCAGGTTTGCGACGCGGCGAGGGTGATCTTCGGCTTGGGGCCGACTGGCTGGTGAGCTCAGCGCCCTGCGAGTACGCGCACCAACTGTTCATCTTCACGGCACTTCGCGGTGGGGATCGCCTGCAGCATGGCGCTCATGCCCGCTTGCGCCTGCGCAGGTGAGGGCTTGGCGGTGAACCATTTGCCCACGAGGTAACCGGCGATACGCTGCCACGCGTCGGGAGTCTGAATGGCTTCGATGACAGGGTGGCTGGGACTTAGGGCCACGCGCTTCCACGGCCAGATCGACCAGCCGATATTGTTGGACTTCATCAGCGCGACCATTTGCGCTTGCCACTCGAGGGTGTTCTCGCCAAATTCGCCTAGCCAGAGCGGATGGCCGGTGGCCTGGCGCAAAGAGAGAAAGGGTGCGAGCGAGTTGGCCGTTGGATGCGACCAAGAGCGATTGAAAATGTCGTACTCGTGAAACTCGTACATCACGTTTGCGTCTGGAAAGGAGCGCAGCGAGTCGAAATCGTGCGCGTAGTTGTTGCCTTCGAGAATGAGCATGTGGTTGGGATCGACCTGGCGAACGGCCGCGGCGATGCGGCGAAAGAGATCGGGAAGCTCGCTCTGATTGTCGGCGCGAAGCATGGGCTCGTTGAGCAAGTCATAGCCCGCGACGGAATGCGTGCTGGCGTAGCGAGAAGCCAGCGCGCGCCAGAAGGCCACCGTCTTGCGCTGGTTCTCCGCTGCGGCCGGTCCGTACCAGAGCCGCGCCACCCGATCGTTCGAAGGTACATCCGAGGAGGTCGGCGCGGGATTCTGGCCGCCCGGAGCATCGTGGAGATCGAGCACGACGAAGATGCCGTGGCGCTCGCCCCAGGCTACGGCGTGATCGACTGGAGCGATGGCCTCGGGGCGGAAGTAGACTTGGCCGCTGGCGTCGCTTTCTACAAGCGAGCGAAAGTTGAGCGGTAGCCGCACACAGTTAAAGCCCTGTGCGTGCAGGCGCGCGAAGTCATCCTCGGTGACGAAGTGCTCGATCCACTGCTGCCAGAAGACACCTGCCTGCACCGGGCCAACGAGGTCTTCGAGCCTCTGGCGAACTTGCGTTGGAGAGGTGCTGATCGCGGCCAAGCCGCCCTCGCCCACGAGGTACCCCTCGGGGATGAGCCAGGGGCTGAGCCCCACGCAACGCAACAGCACGGGCGCGCCGCGGGCGTCGAGCACAGAGCCGCGGTCAGCATGGAGCATAGGATTGGCGCGCACCGGCAGGGCGAACATGCAGAAGGCAGCCAGTACGACGGTCCACGACCAACGCTTCATGGGTCTCTCCCTCTGAGACAGTAAATATACATGCGCAGATTCGGGGAATGAAATGCGGCTGAGCGGGGCGTCGTCTAATTAAGCAATTTGGTCTGGGCGAAAAGCGATTGTGCGATTTGGCCGCGGACTGCTGAGAAGCCGGTGCATGTTGCAAATCGGCCCTACTTGAAATGTCCCGTTTGGCCGTTTAACGTCCGCCAGCCTAGCGAGCTGAGATGTAGGATGTGCCCCTAGATTTATGCAGCGACGCTTCCAGCCACGGCATAGACGGTCGCACACCCACGCAACGGGGCATTGCCAAGCTTCACGAAGACGAGAACCTGAGCGCGAAACTTTTCCGCGGACGCAGCTGCGGGATTGAGAAAAAGCCACGCGCAGGAGCTGAGAGCGGGGCAAGAAAAGATCCCCCTTCGCGATTTCTCGCGAAGGGGGAACGCGCGCGGAAGGAAAGATCAAGCTAACTTGGCGAACAGGGTCTAGTAATCATCATGTGATGACTGGGCCGTGGCAAGTCCCCATCTGTTGGCTGGACCATGGCAAGAGCCGACGCCCTTGTCGCTGTAGGTGGTCGGACCGGTTGTCTGTGCAGGATCCTTGAGCACCGACTCGAAATCCCAGGCGTAACCGTTCGGATTGAGGGTCAGGCCCATCACGCCCCAGAATTCACCAGTTGCCGCCTCGATATTCTCCGCGTTGAAGTTCGGGTTGCCGCTAGGATCGGCGGTAGTTGCGTCGGCTGTGACGACTGTATCGAGTGTCTCGCCGCCGGTGCCCACGATGAATTCGCGTATGCCCTTCCTTGGATCGTAATTCCCGGCGGGGTCAAGGGGCCGGTAGCGGGCATAGAGGTGGTCGTGTCCGTTGAGCACCAGATCGGCTCCGTACTCGTAGAGCAGTTGCCAAAAGCCCTGAGCGGTGATGCCCTCTTCGCTGAGGCCGTTGGCGGCGCTGTAGGTGGGCTGGTGCCAGTAGGCCAGTGTGCACGGGGAATGATCCGCCTCGAGGTCGCTTTTCAACCATGCGAGTTCGGCGGCAAACCAGGAGCCCATTTGGGAACAGCCGCCCGGCTGCGTCTCGCACTCGATATTGAGCGAGATCAGGTGCCAGGAGCCCAGATTATAGGAGTACCAGCCGTCTCCGACTCCGACTGGACCACCTCCTGGTATGGTCATTCCGAGCCCGCCCGTTTCCTCGAAGTGCCCCGCCTGTCCGTCCGAGAATGGCACGGGCTGGGTAAAGGTGCCGCCGGTATCAGGATTGTCGGCGATCGTAGCCGTCATAATGGATCCATCGGGATTGTGCTGGACGCCGTTGAAGTACGAGAAATAGCCGTAGCCGGCAACTCCGATCGCGCCGTGCTCGGTATAGAACTCGTGGTTACCAGGCGCGGGGCGGGTGATCAATTTGAAAGCGCCGTAGGTCAATTCGTAGGAGTTCTCAAAGTCCGAATATTGGCCTACCTGGTATTGCTCGTCTCCGAGGAGCGCGACGAGGTCAGGCTTCATAGCCTCGATCTGCTTGGCAGTGGCCGCCTGGGATGCGTAGAGATTCTGAGCTGTGTCGCCGGCGCAGTTTTCACCCGCCTTCTCACCACTCGGCTCGGTCTCGCCCGGCTGGCATGCGACGTCGCCAACGACGGCCAGCACTGGCAAGCGCCGCGCTGGTGCGTAAGGCCACGGATTGTCGCTGGGCTTTTGATTCTGTGCCTTTGCCCCAGCAGCAAATGCGAGCACTGAGGCGGCCGCTCCCATGAGCACAGCCGTTCGGAACCGTCTCCGGATGGTCTTCATGCAGTTCCTCCCGATCGAAGTTGTAGTTGGATACGTGCCAAGGTGAGGAGTTTTATGCTGTTCGTATTTCGCGCGCATCTCGAACATGTGAAAAAGCGGTAACAAAGATTATTCGGGAGGTCGTTTAAGCCATCAGCAAAACGGCATATCCTTGACGCTACCGGGGACGATTCCGGTCTGGGTGGTTCGTTGCAACCGGCGAAGGCGTGCTGCATCTGATGTTGCTGCTCGTTCCATCAAGGGCCTAGAATTCTTTCGGGCGAGAATCCGGATCAGTTATGGGAAAGCCAATTCTATTGAGTGTGGATGACGACGCCGACGTGCTGCGAGCGATCGAGCGGGATCTGCGGACAAAATACGGGGCCGATTACCGCGTGATCGGCACGGATTCGCCGCAGTCAGCGATCGGCTTACTAAAGCAGTTGAAAGTGCGCAACGACAGCGTCGCGCTGCTGCTGGCCGATCAGCGCATGCCTCAAATGGATGGAGTCACCTTCCTACAGGAGGGCATGCGGATTTTTCCAGAGGCGAAGCGCGCACTGCTGACAGCGTACGCGGACACCAACGCCGCAATTAGTGCAATCAACCAAGCCGGGATCAACTATTTCTTTATGAAGCCGTGGGATCCTCCCGCCGAGCATCTCTATCCGCAGCTGGACGACCTGCTTGACGACTGGCGGGCAACGTACAAGCCGTCATTCGAAGGGATTCGCGTGCTGGGGACGCGCTGGTCGCCAAAATCGTACGAGTTGCGGGATTTTTTGGCGCGCAATCGCGTCCCCTACCAGTGGATCGACGTGGAACTTTCGGCGAACGACGTGGAAACAAAGCAGCTGCTCGAAGCTCTGGGCCCGGAGGCCGCGAATCTTCCGATCGTGCTGTTTCCCGACAGCACGAAACTTCTTGAAAGCGTTCCCGCACAAGTCGCCCAAAAAGTCGGCTTCCCGACGCGAGCGCAGACCAACTTCTACGACCTTGCAATTATTGGTGGCGGGCCCGCCGGACTGGCCGCAGCGGTTTACGGCGCATCGGAGGGGCTGCACACGGTGATCGTCGAACGGGAGGCTCCGGGGGGGCAGGCTGGGATGAGCTCGCGAATCGAAAATTATCTGGGCTTTCCGACCGGTCTGAGCGGGGGCGACCTGGCGCGGCGCGCCGTGGCACAGGCCAAGCGGTTCGGGGTGGAAATTCTATCGCCGCAAGAAGTGGTGGGAGTGCGGACGGAGAGCCCCTACCGGTTTCTGAAACTCGCCGATGGGACGGAATTTTCCTGCCACTCCCTGCTGATAGCCACGGGCGTGCAGTGGCGGCGCCTGGAAGCTCCGGGCATCGATCAATTGCAGGGGGCTGGCGTCTACTACGGCGGAGGGTCGACCGAGGCTCTCTCTTGCAAGGGGGAAATCGTCTACGTAATCGGCGGCGCCAACTCGGCCGGGCAGGCAGCCATGTATTTTGCGAAATACGCCGAGCGTGTGGTCATCGTGGTTCGGGGTGCGTCGCTTTCGAGCTCGATGTCGCAATATTTGATCGACCAGATCGCGGAAACGGCGAACATCCAGGTTTGGGCGAACGCGAGTGTGGCCGAAGTGCACGGAGACACACGTCTGCAGGAGATTTCGTTTCTTTGCGCCGACACGGGCAAGATCGAGCGCGTGAAGGCAAATGCCATGTTCATTTTTATTGGCGCGATGCCGCGAACCGATTGGCTCGGCGAGCTGATTGAACGGGACAGCCACGGATTTATTCTCACGGGGCCCGATCTGATTCGGGAGGGCCAGCAACCCAAAGGTTGGAATCTTGAGCGCGATCCATTCCTGCTGGAAACGAATGTGCCGGGGATATTTGCCGTGGGCGACGTGCGGCACGGCTCGGTAAAGCGAGTCGCGTCGGGAGTGGGCGAAGGGTCCGTTGCAGTGCAGTTCATTCACAAATATCTGAGCAAGGTGTGATGATTCAAACCGCCGAACTTCTAAAAGTGCCGGTTTTCGCCGGCTTGCCGGACGAGCAGATCGAGTGGTTCGTCGCCCACGCGCAGGATTTGCAGCTCAAAGCCGGCGAGATGTATTTCCGCGAAGGCGATCCGGCCGACGCGATGTTCGTGATTCTGGACGGGCAGATTCAGGTGCGCGGAGAAATCGGAGGCGAAACGGTGGTATTTGTGCTCACTCCCGGCCATGTAACGGGGGTGCTGCCGTTTTCGCGGATGAAGCAGTTCACGGTGGGCGCCCGCGCATTAACGGATGCGCGGATTCTGCGCTTTCCCTCGGCGCAATTTCCCGACCTGATCCGGACGATGCCGGAGCTCACCGAGCGGCTGGTGGGCTTGATGTCAGACAGAATCCGCGAAGCGACGAGGCGCGAGCAGCAGCGCGACCGGCTGGTGTCGCTCGGCAAACTTTCAGCGGGTTTGGCGCACGAGCTGAATAATCCCGCTTCGGCCGCCAAGCGCGCGGCCGAGCAGCTGCGACAAGTACTGATCAAAATGCGCGATGCCAGCCAGGAACTCGGGAAGCGTGGACTGACGCCCGAGCAAAAAGCGGAAATCCTGAAACTCGAATCGCAATTCGCCCAGAACGACAATTCGCCGCCGCCCGACCCCCTGGCGAAGAGCGATCTGGAGCAGCAAATTGACTCGCTGCTGCGAAGCCATGGACAAAACGACCTTTGGCAAATGGCCGCTGATCTGGCGGAGCGCAACATTCAGCCCCAGGCGCTCGAGTCGTTGTTCGCGATGCTCGAACCGGACACGGCGCGCGCGGCCCTGGTGCGCATCGCCGCGTGGGTGGAAGTTTCAACCCTGCTGAACGAAATCGAAAGCGGCACTTCGCGTATTTCCGATCTGGTCCGGGCCATCAAAGAATATACGTACATGGATCAGACGCCCTTGCAAAACGTGGACATCGTGAAGAGCCTGGAAACAACGCTCACGATCATGAATCACAAGCTGAAGCATGGCGTGACGGTGATTCGCGAATACCAGAGCGTCCCGCTGCTCGTGGATTCCTTCGGCAGCGAACTCAACCAGGTGTGGACGAACATCATCGCAAATTCGGTTGACGCGATGCACGGACAGGGCGAGCTACGAGTCAAAACTTACCGGGATGAAGACTGTGTAGTCGTCGAGATTGGCGACAACGGGCCAGGCATTCCGGCCGATGTTCTGCCGCACATCTTCGAGCCCTTCTTCACGACGAAGGGAGTCGGCGAAGGAATGGGGCTGGGACTCGATACGGTGCAGCGAATCGTCAAGAAGCATCGCGGCGATGTGCAGGTCAGCTCCAAGCCTGGCGATACGCGTTTCCAGGTATGGCTACCTCTGGGCCAAAGCAAGCCCACCTCCTAGGCGTCGTCCAGAAACTTCTTCTGGTTTCTTTTCGTGCGCGCAGGTCTCGAGGCCGGGCGAGCCGATCGCGGGCTGGACTACGATGGGATCGACGAATCCGGTTTTCACGAGTTTCTCGTCTAATAATAAGGGCTGAGGGGACAGAGCGAGTCCGCGCAAGAGCCCCACGCTCACGAACCGAGCATGTGGCGTTCAAACAGCGACAGCGAATCGCGGACCGGCGAACCTGCCACGATAAATTCGATTTGAAACGTCAGCGAGTGCCGTTTAGCGGGTGCGTTCGTCTCTTTCGATTTTGCCGTCGCGGAGGCGGATCGTACGGTGGGCGTGCATGGCGATGTCTTGTTCGTGGGTGACCAGGATGATGGTGTTGCCGCCTTCGTGCAGACGCGCGAACAGAGCCATGATTTCCTCGCCGGTGGCGGAGTCCAAGTTGCCGGTGGGCTCGTCGGCGAGCAGGATTGACGGATTATTCACCAGCGCGCGAGCGATAGCCACGCGCTGGCGCTGCCCGCCGGAAAGCTCGTTGGGCTTGTGAGTCATGCGCCCGGCTAGATCGACTTGGTGCAAAGCTTTCTTGGCGCGTTCGAGGCGCTCGGCGGACGGCGTGCCGTTGTAAATCATGGGCAATTCGACGTTGTGAAGCGCCGTGGCACGCGGCAGCAAATTGAAGGTCTGAAAGACGAAGCCGATTTCGCGGTTGCGAATGTAGGCTAGCTCGTCATCGTCCAGCAGACTGACGAGGCGGCCCGCCAGCCAGTACGAACCGCTGGTGGGCGTATCCAGGCAGCCGATCAGGTTCATCAACGTGGATTTGCCGGAACCGGAGGGGCCCATGATGGCGACGTACTCGCCCTTGCGGATCTGCAGGTCCACGCCGCGCAGGGCGTGCAATTTCTCGGAGCCCATCTCGTAGGTTTTCCACAGCTCTTCGGTCTGGATGACGATTCCGGTGTCCACCAGATCTTGGCGGAAGTTCTGCGAGACGGCCTCTTCAACCCCCATGTGCATTGATCTCCTGCCCTAGGCCTTGTGCCTGGTGCCTAACGCGGCCATGCCGCCAGCTACCTCTATGATCGCTCGCATATTATCGCTCGCAGCCCGGGGAGGCTGGTAACACGATTCCGCGGGATGTGCCCAGCCTACGCTTCCGCGGGTGCCGCGGCGCTAGCTCGTCGAGTTGTCAATGTTGACGAAAGCGGAGTTATCGATCTTTACCTTCGTGCCCGGTCGCAGCGTGCGAAGCGCGTTGTAGCTGCCGGTGACGATCACATCTCCAGGCTGCAAGCCGTGGGTCACTTCGATGTTGGTCACACCGGTGATGCCGGTTTGCACCGGGATGAACAGCGCTTTTCCGTCGCGAATCACGAACACGCCCTGAATTTCCGTGGTGCTGGCCGGATTATCGTTGGCAGCCGCGAGGGTCACGTTGCCGGACTCGCCGTCTTTCGCTTCATCCAGTTCTTCCTGGGTACGCTCAGCCAGAGCTTGGATGGGAATGGTAAGCACGTTGTTCTTGTGCGCCGTCTCAATCTTGGCCGTAGCGGAAAGCCCGGGACGCAGGGACTTCGGCGGATTGTCGAGAGTGACGACCACCTTAAAATCGCGCGCTTCCTGGGTATTGGCGGTGGTTTCTTCCATGGCCGCCTCGCCGGAAGTGCGCAGGATGGCGAGCTCGCCCACTTCGGTTACGTGGCCTTTGAAGGTCTTGCCCGGAAGCGCGTCGATGGTTACTTCGGCGGGCTGGCCGTCTTTGACGCTGGTGATGTCCGTCTCGTCGACCATTACTTCGGCGGTGACGACGCTCATATCGGAGATGGTCATCAAAAAACTCCCCTGAGCGTTTTGGATTCCGGGTACGACGTTCTCGCCCAAGCGCACGGCGATGTAGCTGACGATTCCAGCGATCGGCGCCCGATAAACCGTCTTGTTCAAAATGTCTTGCTGGTAGGTGAGCATGGCGCGATCCTGGGCCAGGTTAAAATTCGCCTGGTTCCGGGACGCGCGGCTGGCAGCCAACTGCGCTTTCGCGGCCGTCACCGCTGCGACCGCGCCGCTATAGGTAGCCTTGCTCGCGTCGTAATCCTGCCTGGCGATGAGCTGGTCTTTGTACAGCTCCTGAGAACGCTGCCAATCGAATTTGGCTTTTTCAAGACTGGCCTGCTGCTGCTGCAAAGTGGCGACCGCCGAGTCGTAGTTCGCCTCCGCCGCCTTTGTTGCCGAGGTCGCCGCGTCGATGGTGGCCTTCTGCGCTTGCACGTCCGCGCCGGGCTGCACGTTGTCCAGGCGAAGCAGGACGGCGCCTTTGTTCACGTCCTCGCCCTCTTGCACGGCGATTTGCGTGATGCGGCCCATGCCTTCGCCGAGCACGTTGGTGTAATTCTTCGGGCGGATTTCGCCGGAGGCGGTCACAATCGAGGTCAAATCCTGGCGCACGGCCTGGCCGGTCTGCACCGTGACCAGGCCGGCGTTCATCTTGTAAACGCTGTACCAAACGATTCCGATTGCGGCTACACCCGCACAGGCCCCAATAGCCACCCTTTGCCAAGTCTTCATCGCACCAACTTTCGGAGTGAACGTTGCGAGCCGGATCGTCGGCCCTGCAGGTAATTACGCGCGGGTGGGACAGAATGTTTCGCGCTTAGGAGAACGATTTAAACAAAAGGAGGGCTCGCGGCAGGTGCTGCCTTTGGCCCATTGTCCCATCGCTCCTCGAGCTTGAAGTGCCCGACTCTTTGGAGCAATACACGCTGGAAGCATCTTACCATTCGGGCGCTTCACTTATGAAACACAAATCTGAGCCGCGATATCGCGCATCACCACCCGGGGCGGCAGGGGCAGAGGGCCCAAAGGAGGGGCTGGCAACGGGGGCTGGAGTGAGGTCGTGAGCCGCCTCGCAGGATCGGGCAACCCATGGGACTGCAAGCCGTACCAACGGTTCGGAGGCATTGCGCGGTAAAGATTTATTGACCTGTACCTTGGGACAGGTTAGGATTTCAGCTCGCAAAGAGGCAATTCGATGGGCTGGCCCGTTAAAGCGTTCCCGCGAATTCTACTGACGGCAGTATTGGTGTGTTTCACATCGACCTGCGCGATTGCTTCCAGACGCTCCGATAAGCAAGACCAAAAAGACAAGTCCAAAGCGGAACAGAAGAGCGAGCACGCGCTCTACAAAGAGTTGAGCCCCCAGTACAAGCGCTGGCTCGATGAGGACGTGGTGTACATCATCACGCCAGAGGAGCGGCGGGCGTTTCTGCACTTGCAGACCAACGAGGAGCGCGAGCAGTTTATCGAAGCGTTCTGGCAGCGGCGGAATCCCGATCCGGATTCGCCGGAGAATACATATAAAGAGGAGTACTACCGGCGCATCGCTTACGCCAACGAGCATTTTGCGTCGGGAATTCCGGGCTGGAAAACCGATCGCGGCAAGATCTACATCATGTGGGGACCGCCGGACGAGATCGATTCGCACCCGACCGGGGGCACGTGGGACCGTCCGATGGATCAGGGCGGCGGCGAGACGACGACTTATCCTTATGAAGATTGGCGGTACCGCTATTTGGAGGGCATCGGCGAAAACGTGGAGCTTGAATTCGTCGATCCGACCGGGACAGGTGAGTATCACCTGACCATGGACCCGAGCGAAAAAGACGCGTTGCTGAACGTCCCTGGCGCGGGCCTGACGATGGCGGAGTCGATGGGGCTGGCGAGCAAGTCTCAACGATTCGACGACACTGACGGTACGCACATGGCGGAAGGCGAGTTTGGCGGAATGCCGCTGAACACTAATGACGAGGAGTTCAACCGCCTGGAACAATACGCCGAAATCATGAAACCGCCGCCGGTGAAGTTCAAAGACCTGGAAGCGATCGTTACGCAGCACATGATCCGCAACCAGCTGAACTTTGATTATCACTACGATTTTCTGCGCATCACTTCGGATACGGTGCTGGTGCCGATCACGGTGCAAATACCGGTGAAGCAGCTGACGTTCCAGCAAAAGGACGGCGTGGATACTGCTTCCATGCATCTTTTCGCGCGGATCACCAGCCTCACGGGGCGCGTGGTGCAGACATTTGAGGACACGCTGCGCGCCGATTACGCGGCCGACCAACTGCAAAATGCGATTGGCACTTCGCGTATTTATCAGAAGGCAGTTCCGCTGGCGCCCGGCCTGTACGAGCTGGACATCGTAATCAAAGACGTGAACAGCGGAAACGTGGGAGTGGTCAACACGCGCCTACCGGTACCTCTGTTCCGCGATAACGAGCTGAGCTCGAGTTCGCTGATTCTGGCCGACGACATTCAGCCGGTTTCCATGAAAGACATCGGCGTGGGCCAGTTTGTGCTTGGCGATGTAAAAGTGCAGCCGCAGCTGAATCACACGTTTATGCAGAACCAGTCGATGGGCATCTTTTTGCAGGTGTACAACCTAAAAGTAGACCAAAAGACGAATCGAGCCGACACCACCGTTGAGTTTCGGGTGGTGAAGGACAATGCGACTGCTCCCTCGCTGAAGTTCGATCTCCCGGCGAGCCAACTCCCAGAGCACGGTGAAGAGTTGACGCTGGAGAAGAAGCTGACCCTCGGCTCCCTTGCGCCCGGAAAGTACAAGCTGGAAATCGCGGTCACGGATAATCTGGCGAAAGAGACCATTACCCCCACGGCGGATTTTACAGTCAGACCCTTGCCTGCGAGTGCACCGCAGGGGAGGTAAAGCGGTTGAATTCGAAGTCGAGCAGCAGAGTGATCGGCATGGCTGGCCTCGGATTCTTGGTGTGTCTGCTCGCCGCTCCAGTGGCAACCGCTCGCAGTGGAGGGCGGGTTTCCGGAGTGGTGCTGGATTCGGCGGGCACGCCGCAGATGGGAGCTACCGTGCTGCTCACACCGGACTCGGAACTGAGCGGCTCCACAGTGAAACTGCTGACCGACGACCGCGGGCGCTTCGCGGCCGCCGCGGTGCCGGTGGGCATTTACTCCATCCAAGTAACGCTGGCGGGCTTCTTTCCGGCCATCGAGCGGGATATCAAGATCAACGCAGAGCATCCCACCGTGCTGCAGATCATGCTGGGTACCGTGTTTTCATCGCTCGAGAAGCTGCGGCGTCCATCTGGCGAGACGGTTTCCGCGGACGATTGGACATGGGTGCTGCGCAGCGCCGAGGCTAATCGCTCCGTGCTGCGCTGGCAAGACGCTGGAATAGGTCTTGGCGCAAGCACAAGTTCCGACGGATCCGCGCCGATGCATACGGTTCGCGGCGGATTGTTCGTAACGTCCGGCGCTGACCATCCCGGTTCGGTGGCGTATGACCCAAATTCCACCGCGACAGCTGTGGTCTACGATCTCGATCTTGGTGATCGGGGCCAGTTCCTGATGGCCGGGCAGTATAGTTACGACGAGTCGTCTTCTTCTTCAGCAGGGATTGCCGGCGAATGGCTGCCATCGGGAGGGGCTGGCACGGGGCCGGTCTCCACGGTTTTGGTCCGCGAGTCGCGGCTGGGGCCTGAAGGGCCGACTTTTCGCGGCCTGCGCCTGACGCACGACAGCGCGTTCACAGTTGGCAGCCGCGTGAGCGTCCGCTACGGCGCGGAACTCCTGATGGCTGGTTTCGACGGGACGGCCACCGCCGTGCGCCCGCACGGAGAAGTGGCAGTGCAGATTAGCCCTATGTGGGAAACATCGGCAACCGTGGCCACTCAACCATTTGACGACGGGACGGCCGAAGGCGCAATGCAATCGGCGGCGGACACGCTGGACGCATTCCCAACGCTTTTGATGCGGCGAGGCGACCCTGTATTCGAAGACGATTTGCACGAAGAAGTGGCCGTGAAACATCAGCTCAGCGCCCGGGCGGAAGTCAGCGCGGCGGTTTTTCACGATTCGTCGAGCGAGACGGCGGTGATTGGGCGAGGGAATGCCCCTGGCCCGGATTTCTTACAGAGCTATTTCTCGCAAGCCTTTGCGTACGATGGCGGCGCATCAAGTTCCACCGGCGCGCGGGTGGCTTACCGCGAGAGAATTTCCGACAATCTGTCCACCACGTTTGTCTACGCTTATGCCGGCGCCTTGGCTCCGATCACGGGGGGAGAGGCAAACGCCCCGTTGCGCGACGGGCTGGGGACTCGCTATCGGCAGAGCGTGGCTGGCCGCGTCTCCACGACCATCCCGCGCCTGAACACGAAATTGAGCGCCGGCTATAAATGGCTAAGCGGACCGGCCGTATCCAGCCAGGATGCATACGGCGGGGCGCTCTACCAGACCGATCCATACCTGAGCATGCAGATTCGTCAACCCCTTCCTAACTCCTTCCCCTGCCATATGGAAGTACAGGCCGAGATTGGGAATTTGCTGGCGCAGGGCTACGTACAAGTGGCAACGCGCGACGGCTATATAGTTTTGGTGCCGTCATATCGGTTTATCCGAGGCGGGCTAAGCTTCCAATTCTGAATTCCCGGCCTACCGGAATTGGAACCACGATATCCGTAAAATGGGATCGGTTAAGATTGGTGTTCGTGTCTCTTCTCTAAGCCGCTGCTTAACAGAGGATTACCGAGACAGTGGCCTACCGTCCTTGGAAGTGAACGTGCTGGCATGGACTAAAGGGTAGGGTGGGTTGTGGCAATGAACAGCCAGCTGCGAATTCGGTTTGGCGCGGCAGTACTGGCACTTCTGACGCTAGCGGCCGTGGTGTTTGCGGCGCTCAATTTTCAGCAGCGCTCGCGCGTCAAGGTGCCGGACGATGGCGTCACATGGATGGACTCGGCGCACGGCGTGGCAGCCTGGCACGTCGCCCCCGGCTCTCCCGCCGACCTGGCGGGAATCAAGCAGGGGGACATCGTCGAGAGCATCGGCGGCGCACGCATCGAACGCGCCACGGATGTGACCCGGGTGCTCTGGCGCGCAGGCGTATGGGCTGAGGAGTCCTACCAAATCCTACGGGACGGCGAGACGCTCACCGTACCGCTGATAACGGAGCCCGAGCGGACGCCCTCGTCGCTGCAAAATTACTTAAGGGTTACAGCGCTTCTGTACCTCTTCATCGGTCTTTTCATTTTTGTGCGGCGATGGAACGCGCCCAGGGCCATCCATTTTTACGTCTTCTGCCTTGTGTCGTTCATTCTCTACAGCTTTCATTACACCGGAAAACTGAACTCGTTCGACTGGATCATCTACTGGAGCAACGCGGCGGCGCTGTTGTTGCAACCGGCGCTGCTGGTGCATTTTGCGCTGGTATTTTCGGAGCGGCGCAGGGCGCTGTGGGCGAAGCTGACGGCGGTTTATGCGCTTCCGGCGGTGTTGGTGACGCTGCATGTGCTGGTTGCCAGAGCGCTGCTGAATTTCATGCCGTCGATCGGCTCGCGAATCGTGCTGGACAAAATCGAAACGGCATACGTGGGCGCGTATTTCCTGCTGGCTGCGGCGATTTTCCTGACGAGTTATCTGCGGGCGCCAAGCGGAGTGCTCCGGCAGCAGTTGAAGTGGGTTACCGGCGGGACATTCGCAGGAATATTGCCTTTCCTAATGCTCTACGCAATGCCCGGATTGTTCGTGGGGACGCTGCCGCGCTGGACGGAGATTTCGGTATTCTCGCTGATTCTGATTCCGCTCTCGTTCGGGTACGCGATCATCCGCTACCGCCTGATGGACGTGGACATTATCTTCAAACGCGGGCTGGCATACACCTTTGCCACCGCCGGCGTGGTGGCCGTCTATTTTGCGGCGATCGCTCTGATCGGCGAGTTGTTCCACTCCAGCGGGCCCACGGGACCGGCGAGCGACGTGATTGCGATTGTGGTGGCGGCGTTTCTGTTTCAACCGCTGCGCGATTGGGTGCAGGCGCGGCTGGATCATTTTTTCTACCGCGACCGGCTCGACTACCGGAGGACGCTGATCGAGTTTGGGCGCGCGCTGACCAACGAGGTGCGTGTGGAACCGATGCTCGGCTCGGTGCTCGACCGGATTTCGCAAACGCTGCTGGTCGACCGGCTGGCGGTTTTTGTCGAAAACGAGGCTGCTCCCGGGCAGTTCGTGCTGGGGCGCGGAATGGGTATTCAGCCCGCGGGCAAGCTCGATTTGAGCTTCCTCGACACCGGTGCGCGAGCGGCGCTGGACCGCGGATGCCTGTTTTTCGAATCGGGGCGCACCGCCGAAGATGAAACCTACGAAGTGCGGCGAACGCTGGAGGAGCTGGATCTGAATTATTTCATCCCGTGCCGCTTCCGCGAGCGCACCGTGGCGGTGCTCGGCCTTGGCAAGACAGTCGATGGCGATTACCTTTCGAGCGAGGACCTCGAGTTGCTTTCGACGATCGCCGGGTACGTGGCCATCGCCATTGAGAACGCCGGCTTGTATCAGTCACTCGAACAAAAAGCGGCGCAGGTGGAGCGGCTGAAAGACTTCAGCGAAAATATCGTGGAATCTCTGCGAATCGGAGTGGCCACGACGGATTTGGACGGGCGGATCGAATCGTGGAACACGCAGCTGGAGGCGCTACTCGACGTGCCCAAGAGCGAGGCACTGCAGCGCAAGCTGGATGAAGCGCTGCCACCGGAACTGGCGCGCGAAATCACGGCGCACGCTACCGGCGACCACGTATCGGGAATTTACAAGCATTACGTACATACACGCGCTGGACGGCATATCGTGGTGAACGCTTCCAGCGCGCCGCTGCTGGCCAAGGATGGCGCGCAACTCGGGCGTCTGGTGCTGCTGGACGACATCACACAGCGGGCGCGGCTGGAAGACCAGCTGGTGCAGACCGAAAAGCTGACGTCGCTCGGGCTGCTGGCAGCGGGGGTGGCTCACGAAGTGAACACGCCGCTGGCGGTGATATCGAACTACATCCAAATGCTGGCGAAGCAGATTCCCGCGGACGACCCGCGGCAGAAGACGATCGAGCGCATCGTGAAGCAGACGTTCCGCGCCAGCGAGATCGTCAACAACCTTTTGAATTTTTCGCGCACCGGCGGCGCGCAAGCGGCGGAATTGGATTTGAATTCCGTGGTGGAAGAAACACTTACGCTGGTACAGCATCCGTTGAAGACGGCGCACATCGTGGTGGCAAAAAAATATGCAGAGCCGCTGCCGCCGATTTTGGGATCGACCACACGGCTACAACAAGTTTTCCTGAATCTATTCATGAACGCGCGCGATGCCATGCCTGCCGGCGGAATGCTGGAAGTGCGCACGGCAGCGTTCAATGGCTCAGTGGAAATTGAAGTGACGGATACCGGCGCAGGCATTCCGCCGGAGAATTTGCACCGCATTTTCGATCCCTTTTTCACCACCAAGGCGACTGGGCGGGGAACGGGGCTGGGCCTCTCGGTGAGCTATGGCATCATCAAAGAACATGCGGGCAAGGTGGATGTCCGCTCCACGCCGGGCAAGGGGACGTCGTTCCGGCTGGAATTCCCGGTAGCCAGGAAAGCGGTACATGCCTAAAGGTTCGATCCTCGTCGTTGACGACGAGCTGGAAATCCGCGAGGGGCTCGAAGCGCTGCTGAAGTCCGAAGGCTTCGATGTAACGCTCGCCGAAACCGGCGAGGCTGGGTTGCGCAAGCTGGAAGACAAGCCGTACGATCTGACGCTTCTGGACGTGAGCCTGCCGGACCGCAATGGGTTGGAAATGTTGCGCGAAATTCGGCGGCGCGACCCGAATCTCTCAGTCATTTTGATTACCGCGTTTGGCTCGATCGATATGGCGCGGGCGGCATTCAAAAGCGGGGCGCAAGATTACATCACCAAGCCATGGTCCAACGACGAGTTGGTGGCGCAGATTTCGCTAGCCATCGAAGGGCGGCGGTTGCGCGAGGAAAACGTCCAACTGAAGCGCGCGCTGAAACAGCGCTATAACTTCCCCAACATCATTGGCAAAAGCGACCGCATGCTGGCGGTGCTGGATTTGGTGACGCAGGTGGCGCCGTCGCGCTCGACCGTGTTGATTTCAGGCGAGAGCGGCACGGGCAAGGAACTGATCGCCAAGGCCATTCACGCCGCCTCGACGCGCGGGGACAAAGCGTTCATCCCGGTGAATACTGGATCGATTCCGTCCGACCTGCTGGAATCGCAGCTGTTTGGGCATGTGAAGGGCGCTTTCACCAGCGCGATCGCTTCGAAAAAGGGATTATTTGAAGTGGCTGACCAGGGCACGATTTTCTTCGACGAGATTTCGACGGTCAGCCCCGAAACCCAAGCCAAGCTGCTGCGCGTGATTCAGGAACGAGAATTCATGCGGCTGGGCGGCACGGACACGATTAAGGTGGACGTTCGCATTCTGGCCGCATCCAACGAAGACTTGCGAAAGCTGGTGCGCGAGGGGCGCTTCCGCGAGGATTTGTTTCACCGCCTGAACGTAATTGCCGTGACTCTGCCGCCGCTGCGCGACCGCAAAGAAGATATTCCGCTGCTGGTGGAAAGCTTCATCGAGCGCTTTTGCCGCGAAAACAACAAGCCCGCACGGCAGTTTACCAACGCAGCGATGAAGCTGCTGATGGACTACGACTGGTCGGGAAACGTGCGCGAGCTGGAGAACGCCGTGGAACGTTCAGTGGTTCTTTCGACGGGCGACTGGATGGACTGTGATCTGCTGCCGGAAAGCGTGGGAACTTGCGAGGTTGTGAAAGGCGTCCGGCTGCAGCTGGCCGAATTTCTGCCGCCGCTGCCCGGTGAGACGGGCCCACGCACGTCCGCGCCGGCGCCATCGCTATTCGAAATTCTCGAGGAAGTGGAACGGCGCATCATCGTGGATATGCTCGAGCGCACGCACTGGAATCAGACGGAAGCAGCGGAGCGATTTCAGGTGCCGCTTTCTACCCTCAATCAGAAGATCAAGCGCCTGGGAATCGAAACGCGACGGCGTCCTGGAACTGCGCGCGGCGCGGTAAACGGCGTGATCGAAGATCCGGCGGAAGCTGCCGCCGGCAAGTAGCAGTCATCGGGTTCAGGAAACCAGCGGTTTCCCAGCAATCGATTCGAGGATGCGGTAGGGCGCGTGTTCCGGGGCGACGAGAGCGCTCGGCGGGATCAACAGCGTTTGTTCCAAAGCGTATTGGCCGGACATGGCTGCGTGCGCTACTCCATCCGTGAAAACCAGCCAAGAAGCCAGCGGAGGGAATTCCAGCCGCGATTTCGGATAGTTGGCCTGAAAATCCGAATTTTCCTTCAGATAATCGTGGAAGCGCAGCATGAACGCGTCATAGGGAGTCCTTTGCGCGGCGCCGGCGCCAATCATTCCCGAGACTGCGTGCAAGGCGCGACTCAATCCGGATTGCGCGGCGAATTTTCCCAGGCCGGCGTCTTGCGCATATTTTCGCGCCAAGGCATCGAACGGCCCAGTGGTGTTCCACACACGAACCTTGGAAGGATTCAGATTCGTAAAAATGCGCAGGATGCGCCCACCGCGCGTGGGACGGCTGGGAAACGCGTCGACGTGGAGCAGGTCGTTGCGCTTGTGGAGCGGCAGGTCGCGGCCCTGTTCTTCCAAAGGGCGGAAGCTGGAAAAATCGACGATCCATTTGCCTGCGTAAGGAGCCAGAAAATCGGCGGCAAATTGCAGGACGTGCTCACTGTAGTTGCGCAAAATCGAGTGCACTCGATTTACAGTGGCAGGATCGCCCGCAACGCCGCGAAGAACGTCTTCGCCGGGACGATAGGAAACATTCTTGTGCAGCTTGAGCTCGGACCACGGCTGCGACACCAGGAATTCGCGATCGTCCTTGGGAAGCTCAAAGGGCGGCTCGCTGAAATGCAGTATGTTTCCGCTTTCGAGCAGTTCGCAGGACTCGCGCGTGCGCGCGGATTTTTCTTTGGAGTTCGCCCATCCCTCCGGAAGTTTGTAATCCTCCACTGAAAGCCACGCGGGGTTGGGCGCGGTTTGCATCTTCAAGTTTGGTGTACCGGACACCGTTGCAATTAGCTTTCGGAAACGGCCGACGGGGCGCCGTAACCGCGCGGCATTAGGGCGGTTGAAAGATCCACGCCAGAAAGATCGACTCCGGTTAGATTCGTCTCGCGCAAAATCGCCGACTTCAAACTGGCGCCTTCGAAGACGGCCCCGGCCACGTCCGCTTCGCGGAAATTGGTGACGCCACAATCGGCGCGCCGCAGAATCGCGCCGCTCAGGTTGGCGCGAAAAAGCTCCGCGCCGCCGATCTGCGCCTCGGTCATGTCCGCGCCGCTGAAGTTCGACTCGGTGCAGTCGGCGCGCCGCAAATCCGCGCGACGCATCTGACAGCCGCTAAAATCCGCGTGGGTCAGCCTGGCGTCGCGCAAACTGGCGCCTTCCAGATTTGCGCCGCCGCAATCCGCGAGGCTAAGATTCGTTCCGCCAAAATCGACGCGGGAAAGGTCGGCGCCGGAAAAATCGGCGCGTTTGCCGCTGCTTTCTCCGCGAACGAATTTATCGTGCGCAGCCAGCAGATCAGAAATTTTCGAGCCCTTATGACGAACGCTGGCGGGCGAGCGCAGCTTGGAACCTCTAAGTACATTCAGTATGGCCATATTCCGTTCACACCATGAATTTGATCTGCCGATATTCTACTAGAGCCGCTGCCGCTCCGCATCCTTATAGGTGGGGGTGCGCCGGATAGACGCGCCCCTGCCCAGCTGTGGTAGCTTTTACTATGAAGCTGCTCGCAGAATCCGGACAGCGGTCGAGCCTCCTGCCAGGATGCTCCGGGCCTTCCGGCTGCGCGCGTGGCGCACGGCCTTCCTCGAAACCGTCAAACCGATCGATCAGCTACTGGCTCGGATTCTGTGCGGCAATTGCGCTTGCTCTGCCCTTGGCGGCCTTCGCTCAGTCGAGCATCGGCAAAGTGAATGGCGAAGTGGTCGCCGACCTCTCGGCCGGCCGTGTGGTGATCGCGGTACTGAAGGACGCGATTCTAGTGGGCACGCTGGAAAACCCGATTGAAGTGCATACGCTGCCTCCCACGCCCGTACTTCTCTCCAGCGAACGCTTCGGCGTATATCTTGGCCCGGCCGATTGGTGGTCTCCTCCAGGGCTGGACGAGATCGCCGCCCTCAACCAGGAACTTCCCAGGTTACGCACGTATGCAGTGGCGATGCCGCCGCACCTTGGACAGTCACAGGGAGGCGATCAGCCTGTGGAACTCGAGATGGTGGGGCAGAGCCTGCAACAACGGCTCAATCAGCTGGCCGAATCGCTTCACGGATCGCTGAATTTGACTGCCCATGATTCCTTCGCGCAGCTTATTGTGGCCGATTATTTCGCCGGCTACGGCCCGGAGATTTGGCAGCTGTCGTACAAGATCGATCAGGAGCAGCAGAGCAACGATTTCTGGACGTCGGGCGTCGAGCGACCGACGTACCTGCAATTCTATCCGCCGGAGAAGGGCCAACCGCGGACGTTGGTTGAATTCGACTACCCGACGGGAAATCAACCGCCGTCGGTTCTCGAGCTGCTGCGTCAACAGGATCCACGAGTGCAGCGAGTGGTCGAGTCCGATCCCGCCATGCGCGACGTGGCGCAGCATTTTCTGGACGGCACCAGCAACAAAGTGCGAGCGGCGGACGCTACGCAATTCCTGCGCGCCGTGCTGGACGCCATTGCGCCGCCGCACGCGCGGGAAACGGTGGGCATTCTGCACCCGGAAACTGGATTCGCCTGGATTCTAGCCCCACCGGCGGAAGCGCCCCCACATCACGAAAAGCGCCCGCCCGGTGCTCCCACGCTGCAATCCAGCGGTGCCCCCACGCTGCAACCGAAATAAGCGCCGTTGCGTCCCGCGATTTCTTCGCTGCGCCGGCTGGCCTGAACTATTTATTTTCAGAAAGCTGCTTCTGAATGCGCGCGTTTTTCTCAGCCACTCCGCGCGCCATGTCGTCCTTATGCGCGGCCAGTTTGCGCGCGATCTCTGGATCGGACAGCGCCAGAATTTCGGCGGCGAAAATCGCGGCGTTCACCGCGCCGGCCTTGTCGATGGCCATGGTGGCCACGGGAATGCCTCCTGGCATCTGGACGGTAGCGAGCAGAGCGTCCATGCCATTCAGGGCGCTGGTTCCGAGCGGTACGCCAATTACCGGCAGCGTAGTGCTGGCAGCCATCACGCCGGCCAAATGTGCAGCAGCGCCGGCGGCCGCAATCAGCACCTTTAGGCCGCGGCTGGCGGCCGTCTTTGAATATTCATGCGCGCGCTCTGGCGTACGGTGAGCGGAGAGCACGTCCATATCGTAGGCGATACCAAATTTTGCGAGAGTTTTTCCCGATTCCATCATGATCGGGAAATCGGTATCAGACCCCATCACGATTCCAACGATTGCGTGTGCTTTTTCGGCCATCATCTCCTCGTAGTTTTGCACTGCGGCAGTTTGGTACTGTGCGCTTGGCGGAATATCGCTAGCGGCGAGATCCGATGCGCTGTATGAAACTTAACCTTTCGGTGCGCCCGCCGCCGATTTTTCCGCCACAGGACGCGAGGGACGCGATTCTTCCTCGACGGCACGCCGCCCTATGTCGTGACGATAAAACGATCCGTCAATTTTGATTTTACGTGCGGCGTCATAGGCGATGCGGGAAGCGCGCGCCAAATCCTCGCCGCGCGCGCTCACGATCAGCACGCGTCCGCCCGTGGTGCGAAATATCGAGCCGTCTTTTTTTGTCCCGGCGTGGAATACGACCGCGCCGGGCACCTGAGCCGCGTCATCGAGGCCCAAGATGGGAAGGCCCGTTTTCGGGCTGGCTGGGTAGCCTTCCGATGCGATCACGACGCACATGCTTGCGCCACGATGCCAGTTCGCCTCGAATCCTTCTAGCGTTCCGGTGGCCGCCAAGTGGCACGCTTTGGCTAACTCGAAATTGGCGCGCGGGAGTACGGCCTCTGTTTCCGGATCGCCGAGCCGGCAATTATATTCCAGCACCTTGGGGCCGTTGGCGGTAAGCATCAGCCCAAAATAAAGGAAGCCTCGATACGGAATGCCCTCGGCGCGCAGGCCCGCAAGCGTCGGCTGCACGATTGTGCGGACGATCTCGCGCTCGAGCGCCAGAGGCAGAATCGAGTCGGTAGAATACGCCCCCATGCCGCCCGTGTTTGGTCCTCGATCATCGTCGTAAGCGCGTTTGTGGTCGCGAGCTGGCGGCATGGGAATGAAATTCGTGCCATCAGTCAGAATGATGTAGGAGAGCTCCTGACCCGCGAGCGCTTCTTCGAGCAGCACTTGCTTCCCTGCCTCGCCGAATTCGCTAGACGACATTAACCGATTAATGAATTGAAGTGCTTCTTCATGCGAGGATGCAACCAGGACGCCTTTGCCCGCGCAGAGGCCGTCTGCCTTAATCACCAGAGGCCATTCGGCCAGAGCGAGCGCCGCATGGGCCTCTTCTGTCGTGCTGCAAACGCCGCGGACAGCGGCCGTTGGGATGCCGTGGCGCTCCAGGAACTGCTTGGCAAAGATTTTGCTGCCCTCGAGCTGCGCGGCCGCTTTGGCTGGCCCCAGCAGCGCGAACCCTCGCGATGCGAACTCGTCCGCGATGCCCAAAGTGAGCGGCAATTCAGGTCCGACGACGGTTAAATCCGCGCCCAGTTGCCGGGCCAGGCCGGCGGCTGCGCGCACGTCCTTCAGATCCAGCGGGACGCATTCGAGTTCTTGCGCCATGCCGTCGTTGCCCGGAGCGCACCAGACCTTCTCGACGGAGGCGCCCTGCTTGAGCGCCCAAGCGAGCGCGTGTTCGCGGCCGCCGCCGCCAATCACCAATATTTTCATTGTGTGCGGGCCGTGCGATTGAGGCTCATGAAACTAAGAACGATACGGCGGCGCGGCGCGCGATGTCAACTGCCGTTCGGTCGCGGCGCCGTTGGATTCCGGGCTGAAACGAACATCGAGTTGCTCGCCTCAGCTCGTTTCATGGCTCACGACGCGGTTTGCGGCGGCTAAGCTTGTTCATCTACCACAAACATGCTTTCATCGAACATGGTCCATTGGGACTTAGCACTCATCGTCGTCTTTCTCGCCACCGTGGTGCCACTGATGGGACGGCGGCGCATTCAGCAGTTGATGCGCATTCCGCAGACGGACAAGGCCGACCGCCTAACGCTCTATGCCTCCACTACCGCGCTCCAGTGGCTGATCGCAGCGATCATTTTCTGGCGCACCACCGCCGATGGCATCGCGGCTTGGCGCCTCGGTCTGCAGATCACGCGGCCCGCCCTCACGGGAGGCATAGGAGTCGGATTGGCAGTGATCGTCTTCGCGAACCAGATGTACAGTCTCCGCCGCATTCCTACAACGCCGCTTGAGCCGAACGGTATGTTGACGCAGATGGCACTAAAGGTTTTCCCGCAAGATGCCGCGGAACGGCTGGCATTCTTCGCCGTTGTGATGACCGTAGCTTTCTGCGAAGAATGGATTTATCGCGGGTTCGTGCAGAGGATCTTTCAAGATTGGGGCGCGAGTGTCGTCGCCGGCATCTTCGGCTCGGCCTTGCTTTTCGCTGGGGCGCATTTGTATCAGGGGCGCCGCGGGCTGATATCGACCTTCGCGGTTGGGCTGGTGTTCTCGACGGTCCGATTCTGGAGCGGCAGCTTAATTCCGTCGATTGCGGCCCATTTTGTGGCCGATCTGACGGCAGGGTATCTCTCGCCGACATTGGTCCGGGAAGCATTGCTGCGTCAAGCTGGTGGTTCGGATTCGGGCGAGATCCGGCTATAGGCTGATCTAATAATACTACATATATAGTATATGGACAACATCTCAGATCGGGCGATAGGCGACTCTCTGAGGAAGTACGGAGTCACCCCTACGGGGGTTCAATGCAGGAAAATCAGATCTTATATTTCCCTGCTATTGAAATGGAATCGATCGATCTCTCTTACGACCGTAACAGACGTGGCCGGGATACTCAAATTTCATTTTGGCGAGAGCGTCTTCGGCCTGCGGGCTATACGCGGGATCGAAAATGGTCGGCTCGCCGACGTTGGCGCCGGGGCTGGGTTCCCTGGTATCCCGCTCCGAATCTTCGCTCCGTATTTGCAACTCCTTCTAATTGAATCGAATGCAAAGAAATGCGTTTTTCTTTCGGAGGTTGTGCGCGCCCTGGAACTGGAAAATGTACAAGTTATGCGAAGCCAATTTAAAGAATTGGAGGAATCCGGGACGCATTTCGACATCATTGCTGCTCGCGCGCTGGGAAGATATGAGGAACTTCTGGAGTGGTCGGGGCGGGCTCTTTCGCCAACGGGTAGAATGGCTCTCTGGCTCGGGGTGCAGGATGCGGGGAAGCTTTCGACCTCACGAGCATGGAAGTGGAAGGAGCCGATTCAGATACCAGGGTCGAACCAACGGGTAATTCTCGCTGGCGTCCCTGATGTCGCTTTCTCGCAGAATGAGTAATTGATTGTTTCACGTGAAACAAGTCATGCGTGACGACGGGGGATGTTCCACGTGGAACGATCTTTGGCCACCACCATGGCTTCCTCGGAAAAAAAAGCGGCCCCGTCAGAGTGTTTCACGTGAAACATCTTGCATCGTCTGAATTTTCTCTGTTACATTCGCGCACGGTACGGGGGAAGGGCGTTGGCACGCGTAATCTCGATAACGAATCAAAAGGGTGGAGTCGGAAAGACCACAACTGCGGTTAACTTGGGCGCATCCTTGGTGGCGTCAGAGCATAAGACCCTGATCATCGATTTTGACCCACAAGCTAATGCTACCAGTTCTCTTGGATTTCCGCGCGATCCAGCCCGTAGGACCGCCTACAACGCTATTATTATGGGCGATCAGATCGAGCGAATCGCGATCGACGCGCAGATCGAAGGTCTGGATATCGTACCTTCCGACAAGAACCTCGTTGGCGCCGCGGTTGAAATGGTCTCGATGGAGCGTCGAGAGTACCGCCTGAAGGAAGCAATTCAGCCAATCCGTGACAAATACGCCTACATTCTGATCGATTGCCCGCCGACGCTCGATCTTTTAACGCTGAACGCTCTGGCGGCGAGCGATTCAGTTCTGGTGCCTATTCAGTGCGAATTCCTCGCTATTGAAGGTGTGTCGGAGCTTTTAGACACGCTCATGAGAATTCGTCGGACGATCAATCCCTTGCTCGCAATTGAGGGGATTCTTCTGACGATGTACGATGACCGCACGACGCTATCGAAGCAGGTTTCGGCCGACCTCCGAAGTTTTTTCGGAGCGCAGGTATTCGAGACGGTGATTCCGAGGAATGTGCGATTGGCTGAGGCACCAAGCCATGGAATGCCTGTAATATTCTACGACATACATAGTAAAGGCGCGGAAAGCTACATACAACTTGCCAAGGAGGTGATCGTCAATGCCCAGAAACGCGTTGGGCAGGGGACTGAGCGCGCTGATTCGGGAACCGGAGCCGCCGCAGCAGCTGCAGGAGCTTCCGATGGGGATGGAGGGGGCGCCGGCCCCGTCCCCAGCGCAGAGTGACGGGCTGTTGCAAGTTGATATCGACCTGATCGATCCGAGCCCATATCAGCCGCGGACGCGCTTCCGCGAGGAGGCTTTGCACGAGCTGGCGCAGTCGATTCGATCGAGCGGAATTGTCCAACCGCTGGTAGTGCGACGATTCGGGCAGCGCTTTCAGCTGATTGCCGGCGAGCGCCGCTGGCGAGCAGCACAGCGCGCTGAGCTTAGCCGCGTGCCGGTGGTCGTTCGCGATGTCCCGGAAGAGCGCGCGGTGGAAATGACGCTCGTTGAAAACCTTCAGCGCGAAGATCTGAATCCGATCGAGCAAGGCCACGCCTTCGAGCGCCTGATCCAAGAGTTTGCGCTTACGCAGGAAGAGGTCGCGCAGCGCACCGGAAAAGACCGCGCGACCATTGCCAATGCCGTCCGGCTTCTGAAGCTCGAATCGCCCATCCGAGAGATGATCGAGGAGGGCCGCATTTCCGCCGGCCACGGACGCGCGCTGCTGGGAATTGCCGATCCCAAGGCCCGGCTAGAAATCGCGCGCCGCGTCTCCCGCAGGGGAATGACCGTCCGCCAGGTGGAACGCCTCGCGACGCGCTCGACGCGGCCAACGCCGGACAACTCGGCGCCAGCAATCGACCCAAATGCCAAAGCGGCCATCGAAGAGCTGCAGCAGCGATTTGGAACGCGGGTGATCTTGCACCCGCAGCGGCCCGGACATCCTGGGCAGTTGGCGTTTGAGTACTACAACGACGCCGATCTCGCGCGACTCTACGACCGCCTAATGAGAGAATAGGAGCGCAACCGAGGCATAGATATGGGCTGGGCCTGGCTGGACCGAAAGCAAAGCGAATCGTCGGAGTGGACCGGGTTCCTCGAAAAGGGCGTTCGGCTTGAGGGCAAACTCGAGACCAGCGGGACGCTGCGCATCGATTCGGCCATGAAGGGGACGATTGTCTCCGAGAGCGTGCTGATCCTCGGCGAGCACGCGCAGGTGGAAGGCGAGATCATTGGCAACCGCGTGATGGTGATGGGGCGTTTCACCGGAACGATCCGGGCCACCGGGCGCGTGGAAATTCACGCCAAAGCGATTGTTTCGGCGGAAGTGCACACGCCGTGCATGGTGATCGAGCCGGGATCGGTCTTCGACGGCGAATGCCACATGCCGAAATCGGGCGACGAGGCTAAACCCATCGCTATTTCGATTCGCTCGATTGCGCCGACCACGCCAGCCACGAGCGAGCCGAAGACCGCATAACCTACCTGCTGGGAAACGCACTACTCCACGATAATTTTCAGGAATTTCTTTTTGCCGGCGCGCAGCAGGAATTCGCGCGTCTCGGAAAGATCGATTTCGTGTTTCACGTCCGTGACGCGCTGACCGTCGACGTCCACGGCGTTCTGCTTGATGAGGCGCTCGGCCTCGCTGCGCGATTCAGCCATGCCCAATTCCACAAGGAACGCGCTTAGTCTCTTGTTACCGCCGCGAGGGACGCGTTTCTGCGGCGCCTCTTCCGGCGCCTGACGGTCGCGGAAGACGCGCTGGAACTCCTCGGACGCTTTTTTCGCCGCGCCCTCGCCGTGGAATCCGGCGATGATGGCATGCGCCAGTTGCATCTTCGCGTCCATAGGATGTAATGTGCCGCCGCGAACTTCTTCTTTCAGGCGCACGATCACCGGCGACGGGAAATCGGTCAGCAGTTCGTAGTACGACCACATAAGTTCGTCGGAAATCGACATCAGCTTGCCGAACATTTCTCCCGGGGCTTCGGTGATTCCTACGTAATTGCCTAGGCTTTTTGACATTTTGCGTTCGCCATCGAGCCCCACCAAGATCGGCATGGTGAGCGCCACTTCGGACGGTTGGCCGAATTCGCGCTGAATATCGCGATGCACCAGCAGATTGAATTTCTGTTCGGTAGCGCCAATTTCAACGTCGGACTCAAGCGCGACGGCGTCATAGGCGGTGAGCAGGGGATAGAGCAGTTCGTGGACGGAGATGGGCAAATTCTTTTCGAGACGCGAACGAAAATCTTCGCGCTCGAGCATGCGCGCCAGACGGTAATGGCCGCAGAGACGCACGACGTCGAAGCTGGACATTTTGCCCAGCCATTCGCTGTTGTAACGAACTTCAGTTTTCTTGGGGTCGAGGATTTTGTACACCTGATCGAGATAGGTTTTCGCGTTGGCGTCCACTTGCTCGCGCGTCAGCGGCGGACGCGTTTCCGATTGTCCCGTGGGATCGCCGATCATGGCGGAAAAATCGCCTATCAAAAAAATGGCGGTGTGGCCCATGTCCTGAAAATGCTTCAACTTGCGCAAAACCACGGTGTGTCCCAGATGAATATCCGGAGCAGTGGGATCGACGCCCAAATAGACGCGCAGCGGCTTGCCGGTGCGCACCGCGTTTTCGAGCTTAGACTTCAGCTCTTCCTCGCGGATCACTTCCGCCGCGCCTTTTTTCAGATACGAAAGCTGCTCAATGACCGGTGGAAATTTGGCGGAAGTCACAGGCCTGGCGAACGCCTTTCTTCAGTGTTTTGCGAGCGGCGAATCGAGCAGCACGCGCCGCCCTTCGATGCGAAAGCGTCCATCGAGCACGATGCCCACCGCCTCGGTGTAAATGCGATGCTCTTCAAGCAGGATGCGCGCCGCGAGGGCATCGGGCGTGTCGCTATCTTCCACGGGCACGACGGCCTGCAAAATGATCGGGCCGGCGTCCAGCCGCTCGTCGACGAAGTGCACCGTGCAGCCGGAAAATTTCACACCATGTTCGATGGCCTGCCGCTGCGGTTCGAGCCCCGGAAACGCGGGCAGCAGAGACGGATGAATGTTCAGAATCCGGTTGCGAAATTCGGAAACGAAAAACGCCGAAATCATTCGCATGTATCCGGCCATGCAAATCCATTCCACCTGCTTTTCGCGCAGCGCGGCTACCACCAAACGGTCGTAGGCTTCCCGCTCCAAACCGCTCGACGGAATTGTGCGCGCATCAATTCCGCGGGTTTTCGCTTTGGCGATTCCGGGCGCGCCTTCGCGATTGCTCACCACCAATGAAATTTCCGCATTCGGAATGCGTCCGGCGGCCACGCTGTCCGCCAGCGCTTCGAAGTTGGAGCCGCGTCCGGAAAGCAGGACGCCGATGCGCCTAATCATATTCGACCGAAATTAGCATAGTTCCGCGAACGTGCAAAACGCCGCGCTGCGGCGCGTTATGGCAAATAGCGCCGTCGTGGGGCGCTTGACACAGCGAAACGAAAGCGGCATCTTCTCCGCGCTTCACTTTTCCGCGAAGGAGTTGCTCATGAAGCGAGTCCACTCGATCGCAGTATTTCTCGCCGGCATCGTAAGCGCCGCTTTGCTCGGCGCGTGTTCGCATGGACTGCTCCTAAACCCGCAGACCAGCGGCGAACGCGCCGAGCAAAACATCGCCGCCGCGAAATCCGCGATTGCCGCAGCCAGCGACAACTGGAGCAAGGCAATCGCGGCTCAAGATCTCGATCAATGCGTCTCGGTCTACGAGGACGATGCGGTGCTCTTCGCGCCCAATGCTCCCGCCGCGGTCGGCAAGGATGCGATTCGAGCTTCGTGGAAGCAGCTTCTCTCCGCGCCCAACGTGCAGATTACGTTTCCTTCCACGCAGATTGACGTGGCCCGTTCGGCCGATCTTGCCATCCAGCGCGGCGCGTTTCAGGCCGTGATGACAGACGCGAAAGGCAAGGCGACGACGCAAAACGGCCGCTTCGTGATCGTGTGGCAGAAGCAAGCGGATGGCGCGTGGAAAGTGATGGCCGATACGAACGCGGACGTGAAGTAGCGGTTCGGCTCGATCAGCACGGGCGCCCGAGCAAACCCGCGCATCCCAGCTACAGCGGAAGCGCCCCGGAGTAGGCCACGCGCGGTTTGCCGCGCCGCGCTTTTTCGATGTGGCCTATCACGTACGCTTTTTCACGCCGGCGCTTCAGGTCGGCTTGCACGCGCGCGAGATGCTTCCGCGGAACGACGAGGATCATCCCCACACCCAAATTGAATGTCCGTAGCAATTCATCGTGCTCGATCTGGCCGACGCGCGCCAAATAGCGAAAAATCGGCAACACCGGCCACGACCCCAGATCGATGACCGCCTGCAGATTCTTCGGCAGCGCACGCGGCAGATTGCCGGTAATTCCTCCGCCGGTGATGTGCGCCATGGTGGTGATCCAGCCACGCGCCAGCACGTTTTTCAGCAGCGGCCAGTAAGCTCGATGCGGCTTGAGCAATTCGGCGCCGATCGATCCGCCAATTTCGTCCACGTAGCTATCGGGCTCTAGGTGTTCCACGCCGAACACCAGCTTGCGAGCCAGCGAATAGCCGTTGGTGTGCAGGCCGCTCGAGGGCAGCGCCAACAGAACATCACCGGGGCAAACATTTTTCGGATCGAGGATTTTTTTGCGTTCCACGGCGCCGATGATGAATCCCGCCAGATCGTATTCACCCGGTGCGTAAATATCGGGCATCTCGGCCGTTTCGCCACCGATCAGCGAGCAGCCCGCTTTTTGCGCGGCGCGGCTCATCCCGGCGATCACTTTCTCGATCACGCGCGGTTCGAGTTTTCCCATGGCGACATAATCAAGGAAGAAAAGAGGTTCGGCGCCCTGCGTGAGGATGTCGTCGATGCAGTGGTTGAGGATGTCGGCGCCAACGCCGGAATGATCGCCTGCAGCGCAGGCGACTTTTAGCTTGGTGCCCACGCCATCGCAGCTGGCGACCAGAACCGGATCGCGCCAACGCTTGCGGTCAAGCTGAAATAGCGCGCCAAAACCGCCGACCGGAGCGAGCACTCCGGGACGAAACGTGCAGCGCGCCATGGCGGCAATGCGCCGCTTGGCCTCTTCCGCGACGGAGATGTTGACGCCGGCATCGGCGTAGCGCATCAGCGCGACTCGTTAGGAATACAAGAGGGATGAGTGCAGATCGTCATCTGGGAAACGTGTGGAACAGCCGGCGCCAGCGCACTTCGCCCGGATCGACAAAAACTTTCAGATACGTTTCGAACCGCTCGCCGATATGACCGGGATCCCACACCTCTTCCGGCGCCTTGATGGACATGTAAATGAAGAGCGGCACTCCAATGATGTCTTTCCGCGGAACGAAGCCCCAGTAGCGGCTGTCGTACGAATTGTCGCGGTTGTCGCCCATCATGAAGTAGTCACCCTTGGGCACCACAAGCTCGCCATTCACCACGTGCTGCGAAATCTGTGCAGCCCAATCCGGAGTCAGCCGTGTATCCTGCGCCGGATCGGCGGGAGGAAACTGCGCAAAAGGAGCGCCGATCGAAGGCGTGTGCAGGGCGTAAGGCTCATTCAGCGGCTTGCCGTTGACGTACACGGTTTCGCCGACCATTCTGATGTGGTCGCCGGGGACTCCGATACAGCGCTTGATAAAATCGGGATTGCCTTCGTCGGGCAGGGGCGCGCGAAATACAACTATCTGCTGGCGTTCGGGATTGCGCCACAAGGGCACGTGAATGTCCGTGAATGGAATGCCTGCGTCGTAGCCAATGCGGCTGACGATGATGTGATCGCCGATCAGCACGGTGTTTTCCATGGAGCCGCTGGGAATCACGCGCGCCTGCACCAGAGTGCCTTCGATGAAGAGGAATGCCAAAATCACCCAAAGCCAGGAAACAACCTCGCGCCAGATGCGCTGCTCCGTAGTCGGCGGCGCGGCCGCCTTGGTCGCCCGGGATTTTCCATTCGCCACACGGTCCTCCACGTCAAACTTCACGATGCGCCTCCACCTCTAATTGCACGAGCTCCGTGGGATAAACGCCCGTGTAGCATGCGGTGCAGAATTTCCCTCGCGTATCTCCCACGGCATCGCGCAACGATTCGAGCGACAGGTATCCGAGAGAATCGGCGCCCAGGAAGTTGCGAATTTCCTCGGGCGATTGCTGCGCGGCGATCAATTCCTCGCGCCGCGGCGTGTCGATGCCGTAATAGCACGGCGAAATTGTGGGTGGGCAACTAATGCGGACGTGAACTTCTTTCGCGCCCGCTTCGCGCACCAGGCGCACGATTTTTCGGCTGGTCGTGCCGCGAACCAGGGAATCGTCGACCAGCACCACGCGCTGGCCCTCAAGATCCCCTCGCACCGGATTCAGTTTCAGCTTCACGCCAAAATCGCGGATTGCCTGCTCCGGCTCGATGAATGTGCGGCCTACGTAATGGTTGCGGATCAGCGCCATGCGAAACGGAATGCCGGATTCATCAGCGAATCCGACGGCCGCAGGCACACCGGAATCGGGAAGCGGCGTCACGATGTCTGCCTCGACGGGATGCTCGCGCGCGAGCAGGCGGCCAAGCCGTTCGCGGCTTTTGTTCACCGCGCGGCCGAAGACAATGCTATCCGGGCGCGAAAAATAAACTTGCTCGAAAATGCAGTATTGGTGCGGCTTTTCCGGCGCGAAATGGAACGATTCGATGCCGCTGCGCGAAATGCGGACCATTTCTCCGGGCTCGACCTCACGAATGTAATCGGCGTCGATCAAATCGAAGGCGCAGGTTTCCGAGCCGGCCACCCAGGCGCCGTCGATGCGCCCTAGAATGAGAGGGCGGAATCCGCGCGGGTCGCGAATGGCGCACATCTCATCGCGCGTAAGAACGAGCAGCGAGTATGCGCCTTCCACTTGATTGAGCGCATCCGCAAGCGCACCGGGCAGATTGCGCGCCGTGCTGCGCGCAACCAGGTGCACGATCACTTCGGTATCGCTGGTGGTTTGGAAGATCGAGCCGCGATGTTCCAGCCGACGGCGCATTTCGATCGCGTTGGTCAGGTTGCCATTGTGGCCCAGCGCCAGCTTGCCCTTATTGCAGTCAATCATGATCGGCTGCGCGTTGAGCAGAGTGGTATCGCCCGCTGTGGAGTAGCGAGTGTGGCCGATCGCTGCGGAGCCCGGCAACTTCGCCAACGCCGCTGGCGTGAAAATTTCCTGCACGTGTCCCAGGCTGCGGTGGAGGTGCAAGTCCGCGCCGTCGCTCGAGGCGATTCCCGCTGATTCCTGGCCGCGATGCTGCAAAGCGTACAGACCGAGATAGGTGAGCTTGGCCGCTTCGGGATGGCCGAAGACGCCGAACACGCCACAGTGATCGTGGAAGTGATCGTCGTCGATTTGGATTAGCCTGCTCATGCAGGTTGTACCCTTTTCCGAGCGTCGGCAGCCAAAAACGGCAGTGCGAGAAACGCAACGATCAAGATATTCGCAAAGGTATCTGGCGGAATAACTAGCAATGTCCCAAAAACCACTGCGTCAACACAGTACGCAACCGTTTCAAACAAGCTGATTAGAGCAACCACTTTGAATGTCCACGAACGCCGCGTCACTAGCCCCCAAACGCAAATTAAGTAGGGCACGCACCATAGTCGGGCGGTGTAGAAAATGTGAATATGATCACCGCCTCGAAGTTTTACGAGAAGTCCGGGAACCAGCCCTTGTAGAAGCAATGCGCAGACTTCGGCGGCAAGTACAACGATCAAAACCCAGCGCCAAAGTATAGTGATCGATTTAATCATCATGCGCTTTCTAGCAGGCCGCTGAAAAATTGAGTTTGGGTGGCAGTTCCTTTCCGCCATTGGGTTATTCGTGAGTTGCGAGTGAGCGTTCGCTCGGTTTTATTCGCTACGGAACGCCCGAACTGGCGTTCCC